>Ga0070667_100000065_pt1 | contig 135172 bp, 122 predicted proteins | sample KBSS33metaG_FD_64659 | JGI IMG/M metagenome (GOLD analysis project Ga0070667, IMG submission 64659) | Switchgrass rhizosphere microbial communities from Kellogg Biological Station, Michigan, USA - KBS S3-3 metaG | ecosystem: Host-associated > Plants > Roots > Rhizosphere > Soil ...
CCGCGGCTGGCGAACCCGCCGCCTCCACCGCCGCCGAGCAGGCCGAGCACGAGGCCCACCACGCCGAGGCCGATACCGAGCGGCAGGAACCCGCTGAGCAGCCAGCCAACGCCGCCGGTCACGAGCCCGACGAGACCGGCGCGCGGCGGCGCGGACAAACGTCCGAACATGCCGCGCGCCCAGATGCCGATGAAGAACGCGAAGATCACTGCATTGAAGATGCCGTCGCGATTGCGTTCCAGGCGATCGTCGGTCAGCGGCGGCGGCAACTGCTCGCCGTCGATCAGTTTGGTCAGCGCGTCGGTGGCGTCGTGGATGCCGCCGTAGTAGTCGTTCGCGCGGAACTTCGGCGTGACGTATTCGCGAATGATGCGCGCGGCGGCCGCGTCCGGAATCGCACCTTCCAGGCCGCGCGCGACTTCGATGCGCACGCGCCGGTCGTTCTTGGCGACGATCAGCAAGGCCCCGTCGTCGATGTTCTTGCGCCCGAGCTTCCACGCGTCGAACACGCGGATCGCGTATTGCGCGATGTCTTCCGGCTGCGTCGTCGGCACCATCAGGACGCCGAGCTGCGAGCCCTTGCGCTGTTGGAGCGCGGCGAGCTCGCCTTCGAGCGTCTGCTTCTGCTGCGCGTCGAGCGTGTTGGTGAGGTCGGTGACGCGCGCACTCAGCGCCGGCACGGCCTGCACGCCGCTCGGCAGCGTGTCGCCATCGGCCGCCGCGGCGGCGAAGGCGAGCACGCATCCGAGGGCCAGCATCGGCAGCCGGCGCAACGCGCGCATCGGCGGGTGCCTAGTTCTGCGGCTTCGGTTCGGCCGGTGCCGGCTTGCTGAAGTCGACCGTCGGCGCCGTCGAGATCTGCTTTTCGTTCTCGACCGAGAAGTTCGCCTTGGGCTTGTAGCCGAAGATCATCGCGGTCAGGTTGTTCGGAAACTGGCGCACGAAGGTGTTGTAGTCCTGCACGACCTGGATGTAGCGGTTGCGCGCGACGGTGACGCGGTTCTCGGTGCCTTCGAGCTGCGCCTGCAGGTTCTGGAACAGGCCGTCGGCCTTGAGCTGCGGATAGTTTTCGCTGACCGCCATCAGGCGCGACAGCGCGCTCGACAATTCGCCTTGCGCCGCCTGGAACTGCTTCAGCTTCGCTTCGTCGGCGAGGTCGTCGGCCGAGATCGTGATCTTGCCGACGTTCGCGCGCGCCTCGGTGACCTTGGTGAACACTTCTTCTTCGTGCTGCGCGTAGCCTTTCACCGTGTTGACCAGGTTCGGCACCAGGTCGGCGCGGCGCTGGTACTGGTTCAGCACTTCGGACCATGCCGCCTTGACGCCTTCGTCCTTGGACTGGATCGCGTTGTAGCCGCACCCGGACAACAGGACGGCAACCGCAACGACGAACAACATACGCAGGCTACGCATGGCTATTCCTCCCTCGATGACCCGACGGCGCGGCGGCCGGACGGCCTAGCGTGCGCGAGCCGCGACGCGCTTGCAAGCGACGGGCGCTAGAGGGCCGGCGGCACCGTACCGCGGCCACGGCGGCGGCGGCGCGCCAGCAGGTTCAGCACCTCGACCGCGGCCGAGAAGGCCATGGCGAAATACAGGTAGCCGCGCGAGATGTGCACGCTGAAGCCCTCGCACAGCAGGAACACGCCGACCATGATGATGAAGGCCAGCGCCAGCATCTTGATCGTCGGATGACTGTCGATGAATTGGCCGATCGGATCGGCCACGAAGATCATCACGAGCACGGCCAGGATGATCGCGGCGATCATCACCGGCAGGATATTGATCATGCCGACCGCGGTGATCACCGAGTCGAGCGAGAACACGATGTCGATCAGCGCGATCTGCGCGATGACCAGGGCGAACGTCGCCGAAGGATGCCCGCCTTCGGGGTGATGCGACTCGTCGCCGAGCGAATCGAAGATCTCCATCACGCCCTTGACGATCAGGAAGATGCCGCCGCCGATGAGCACGAGATCGCGGATCGAGATGATCTGGCCGAACAGGCGGAACAAGCCGCCGCTGCGGTCGTCCATGCGCGCCAGGTGCGCGAGCGAGAGCAGCAGCAGGATGCGCGTGACGCAGGCGAACGCCAGACCGATGCGCCGTGCGCTCGAACGGCGCACTTCCGGAAGCTTGCTGACGGCGATCGAGATGAACACGAGATTGTCGACGCCGAGCACGATCTCCAGCGTCGACAGCGTCAGCAGCGCGATCCAGGTCTGCGGGTCGGTGATCAGGTCCAAACGCCGTGCGCTCCGCTGCTCACCGATTCAGATGGGGCCACAGGACCAGCGCCCAGCAGAGCATGACATTGAACATCAATACCAGCACGGCCGCCGAGCCCATGTCCTTGGCACGGCCGGCGAGTTCGTGGAACTCGGGGCTCGCCTTGTCGACGATCGCCTCGACCGCCGAATTGAGCAGTTCCGCCGACAGCACCAGCAGCAGGCTGCCGCACAAGATCGCCTTCTCGATGCCGCTGTCGCCGGCCCACAGGCCCAGCGGAAAAAGGATCACGAACAGATAGCCTTCCAGACGGAACGAAGCTTCATGGCGCCACGCTGCGCGCAGTCCCTTCATCGACCACTGGAAAGCACGCCAGATCTGGCGCGGGCCGCGGGGCTCGGTGCTCGGCATCGTCTAGGGCTTCCGTGATCGGAGGATTCAGCCGGTCTGCAGCGCCGCAGCGCCGCGGCGGACGTCCGCACATCCGCGCCGCCGCGTCGAGCACGCGTTCACGAGGCGCCCGACGTGCGAATGCTGTCGTGGCGCGGGGCCATCACTGAAAAACGCGGGAATCGGCATGAGGGCGAAGAGGCCGGCAAAAAGGGCGCGTTATCATGCCATAAAGCGGCAGCGGCACCGGCCACAACGCGTCGGCATGACGATCGTCAGCTGTATCGGCTGCGCCGGCGTGAGAAATTCGAAGCGACGAAGACGGGAGCGGACGAATGTTCGATGCGGAGCGGTTGTTGGGCAATCTCGTCGGCGGCGCACTCGGCAGCGCGCTGGGCGGTCGCGGCACGTCGATCTTGCGCGGCGGCGCGGCCGGTCCGAATGCGAGCCTGGGCCTCGGCCTGCTCGGCGTCGCCGTCGCCGCCTACGAGCACGATCAACAGAACACCGCCGCCAAGCCGCCGGCCGCTGCGAACCCGCCGCCGCCCCCGGCACCGAGCCCTCCGCCGCCGCACGCCGCAGCGACGCCTCCGCCGCCGCCAGACGGAAATCCGCAACGCGGCGCGGACGCGATCGTGCTGATCCGCGCGATGATCGCCGCCGCGCATGCGGACGGCCGCATCGACGGCGACGAGCGCGCGCGCATCGTGGCGGCTGCCGCCGTGCATGGCGGCGAAGAGCGCGCCTTCCTCGATGCCGAGTTCGCCGCGCCATGGTCGATCGAACAGCTCGCCGCCGCGAGCACGCCGGCGCTTGCCGCCGATATCTATGCGGCGGCGGCCCATGCGATCGTCGGCGACAGCGAGGTCGAACATGCCTGGCTCGATCGCCTGGCCCAGGCGCTCGCGCTCGATCCGGCGACGCGCGCCGGCATCGAGCACCGCTACGCACCATGAGGTGCCGCCCATGAATCGTCGCGTCCTCATCGTCACGCTTCTCCTCGCCGCCGCGCTCTGCGCACTCGGTTTCTTCCTCGTCGATCGCCCGCTGGCCGAGTGGGTGCGCGCCAGCGGCATCGAGAACGCCGCCGTGTTCGTCTACGGCCTCGGCGCGCTGGACTGGATCAGCGGCATGGTCGTTTCGATCTGGCTGATCGGAGGCATCGCATTCGTCCTCGGCGCGATCGGCTGGACGATGCGCCGCGACGCGCGCTGGCCGCGCGCGCTGGTCGCCGCCGCGGTCGTGCAATACGCGACGATCGCGACGATGATCGCCGGCAAGGACCACTTCGGCCGGCTGCGCCCGCATCAGGTGCTCGCGAACGGCGACTGGTCGCACGTGTGGTTCGCCGGCGGCGTGTCGTTTCCGTCCGGACATTCGGCGTTCTATTTCGGCCTGCTGCTGCCGCTGGCGGCCGCGTGCGCGCAGCGCTGGCAGCGCGCGCTATTGCTGGCGATCCCGCTGTTCGCCGTGCTCGCCCGTATCGATCTCGCCAAGCATTTCCTGTCCGACGTGTCGATGTCGGCTCTTCTCGCGGCGATCTACGCGCTGGCCGCCGCCACGCTGCTGCAGCGCTGGCTGCCGCCGCCGCGAATCGCTTCCGCCTGACGGCAGGGTCGTGAACGTCGCCATGGTTCGGCGACGACGGAGGGCGCAGCGCCGTGTTCGACGGCGCAGCCGCGATCGCGCGGCCGCGCCGGGCCGCCCGGCCACCCTCCGCGCCGTTCTCGCCGACGCATGACGGCAGCGGCTCTCTCCTGCCGTGATTCCCGCAAAAGCGCGACGGCGAATGCCGATCATCGTCGTCGCCATCGCGCTCGCAAAGCCCATGGATTCCCGCTTTTGCGGGAATGACGCCGGTACGAGGCGGGCGGCCTTCGTGAATCGGCCCTAGCCCAGCCCGCTGCGAGCACTCGTGGTCTTTACGCGGCCGGTTGTGCACCCGCACACGCGTAGGGCTTCGGCTTGTTATACGCTGGGTCGTTTTCCACTTTTGCAAACGCCGGATCCCCATGAACGCCCAGCCCGACCGCCCCAGCCAGACCCGTTCGTTCTCCACGATCTTCCTCATCGAACTGTGGGAGCGCTTCGGCTACTACGGCATGGCGGCCCTGCTCGTGCTGTTCATGGTCGAGAAGGTCGGCTTCGGCGACAGCAAGGCGAACCTGATATGGGGCGCCTTCACCGGCCTGGTCTATGCGGCGCCGGCGATCGGCGGCTGGATCGGCGACAAGGTCCTCGGCACGCGGCGCACGATGCCGATCGGCGCGGCCATCCTCGCGATCGGCTACCTGATGCTGGCGGTCCCGACCGACAGTCTGTATTTCCTCTACTGCTCGATGGGCGTCATCGTCGTCGGCAACGGCCTGTTCAAGGCGAATGCGGCGAACATGGTCCGGCGCATCTACGAAGGCGACGACGCCAAGATCGACAGCGCCTTCACGCTGTACTACATGGCAGTCAACGTCGGCTCGACGGTCTCGATGCTGCTGACACCGTGGATCAAGGACCAGTGGGGCTGGCATGCCGCGTTCGCCGTGTGCTGCCTCGGCCTCGTGCTCGGCCTGATCAACTACGTGATGATGATCCGCACGCTCAAGGGCATCGGCTCGCCGCCGGACGAGCAGCCGGTGCGGTGGGACCTTCTGGCCGTGGTGCTCGGCGTCGGCTTCGTTTCGATCTTCGCCGTCACCTTCGTCGTGCAGAGCGAAGTGATATCCGACTGGTGCGTGAACATCGCCGGCCTCGTCGTGCTCGCCATCTTCGGCTACATGATCGCCAAGGGCACGCGCAGCGAGCGTGCCGGACTGGTCGCGGCGCTCGTGCTCGTCGTCGAGACGCTGCTGTTCTTCATCTTCTACGGCCAGATGTCGACGTCGCTGACGCTGTTCGCGCTGCGCAACGTCGATCTCGACCAGCATCTGTTCGGCACCACGCTGTTCACCTGGTCGCCGGGCCAGTACCAGGCGCTCAACCCGATCTGGATCATGCTGCTGTCGCCGATCCTGGCCTGGGCCTACACGCACTTCGGCAAGACCGGCCGCGACCTGCCGATCGCCGCGAAATTCGCGCTCGGCTTCGTCGTCGTCGCGCTCGGCTTCTTCATCTTCGGCATCAGCGGCGGCACCGCGGTGAACGGCAAGATCTCCTCGTGGTACATGATCTGGGGCTACGGCTTCTACTCGCTCGGCGAACTCCTTGTCAGCGGCCTTGGCCTGGCGATGATCGCGCGCTACGTGCCGGCGCGCATGGGCGGCTTCATGATGGGCGCCTACTTCGTCGCCACCGGCATCTCGCAATATGCGGCGAGCAAGGTGGCCAACCTCGCCAGCATTCCCGAGAACATCAGCAATCCGCTCGAGAGCCTGGCGATCTACACCAGCCTGTTCAACAAGCTCGGACTGCTCGCCGTCGGCGGCACCGTGCTCGCGATCGCGCTGCTGCCGCTGATGAAGAAACTCTCGGCGTCGCACAGCGCGCAGGACGTGGTCGATCATTCCGCTGCCGCCGGCGGTCTGCGCACGGTGACGGCCGAGGAGTAGCCTTCGCCCGCCGGCGCGCGGCTGCCGCCCGGCCGAATCCGATCGAAGCGATTCGCGATGCGCACACCTGCAGACGGGTCGCGTCGCGCGGTCCTGCGCGGCTGCGCACGCCGTTACCCATTCGTTACCGATGCGTGGAAAGCGCGCGCCCGCACGGCCCGGCGATTGCGTTACGGTGGCTCCACCCGCGGCGGCGACGCCGGAGCAACGAGCAGGCGCGAATCCGAAACGGTTCGCACCGCCCGATTCCCGTCTGACGAGCGCGACGGCCGCGCATGTCCGCGCGTCCCCCTCGCCGAGCGTGGCCGCGCTTCATCGAACTGGAGAACCCGATGTTCCGAGATCCCTCGGCGGACGCCCGCGCGTCCGCTTTCGTTTTCCACATTTGCGCAATTGATGCATCCGGCCCTCGCAGCCGCCCTGCCTATACTGCGCGCCCTTTCACTGCACTCCTTCGCGAAGGATCGCCGATGCGCCGCACGCTGCTCACTTTTGGATTTTGCGCACTCGCTTCGGCTGCCGCTCAACCGGCGGCCGTCGCCGCCGATGCCGGCTGGCACGTCGTCGTCAGCAGCAGCAACAGCGGCATCGCGCTTCCGCAACTGCCGACGGGCCACTACCCGTTCGGCGTCGCCCTCGGCGACCGCGGCGGCGGCACGATGGGCTTCCAGCTCGCGCCGTCGACCGGTTTGTACGCCGACGGCAACTGGCTGCTGCGCGGATCGGTGCTCGCACCGTATGCGCAGGTCGGCGCCACCGGTGCGCTCGGACCCGGCCGCAGCGGCGCGGAAAGCACGCACGTGTTCCGCGGCCTCTACTACGGCGATTCGATCGGCGAAGGCCCGCGCGCGTTCGGCGCCACGGCGAACGATCCGGCCGATTCGCCCGACGACGCTTCGCAAGGCATCTGGCTGTGGGACGGCACGCGCAATGTCGAGGTCGCGCGGCTCGGCCGCGACGACGTGCTCGGCCCCGGCCTCGGCAGCGGCGTGGTCTACAAGAGCCTGCACAACGTCGATTCGGCCGACGACATCGACGTGCGTTCCCTGCCCAATCGTCGCGTGCTGTTCGCCGGCCGCATCGGCACGGCTTCGACGCTCGGCAGCGACGGCCTCAGCGTGTACACGCCGGGCAGCGGAAACACGCCGTGCCTGCTGCAGGGCTCGACGGATCCGAGCCTGAGTCCCGGCCTCGGCGCCAGCACGTTCGCCGGCATCAGTCCGAGCTTCGCCGTCAGTCCGCTCGGCGAGGTCTACAGCTACGCCTATCTCGCCGCGAACGGCACGGGCCTGAGCGACGGCATCTGGCAGTTCTGCGATGGCGCTCCGCGCGCGGCGGTCCTGTCCGGCGTGAGCGACGCCTACGGCCCCGGTCTCGGCGACACCGCCGTGTTCGGCGGCGACGGCAATGGTCTGCGCAGCTTCCTCGCGCCGAGCCTGCCGGGCTCGTTCTATTTCACCTCGGGCGGCCGCATGTCGACTGCGTCGGGCGCGCCGACGTTCCTCGGCCTCTTCCACCACGACGGTGCGCAGCACCACAACGTGCCGATCATGCTCGACAACAGCGAAGGCACCTACGGTCCGCAGATCGCCGGCTACGTGTTCCACACGGCCGTCGTGCCGTACAGCGTGCGTGCGGCCGGCAAGTACGCGGCACTGCTGACCGACATGAGCCCGGTGGGCGACAGCTCGTCCTTCACCGGCGGCCTGTGGCGTCTCTCGGCCGACGGCACGATCGAACCCGTCGCGATCAGCGGCGACACCGGCGCCTACGCACCGGCCGCCGGGCGCATCTGGAACGGCACCTACTATCGCTTCGCCGTGTTCGACAACGGCGACATCGTCACGCTCGCCGACACGAAGAACACGGCGAACTCGACCACGGCGATCAGCTGGTGGCGTCTCAGCCGCGGCGCGGCACCAGTCGAGATCCTCAAGGTCGGCGACACCGTGCAGATACCGACGCCCTCGGGCGTGGTCGGCAAGGTGGTGACGGACATCGATCCCACCTACGTGATCGGCCTCCCGTCCTTGGCAGGGCGCGATACGTTCTTCACCGCGAACGGCGACATCCTGACCAGCGACCTGACGATCCAGGATTTCTCCAACACGACCATCGTGGTGCGCGGAGCGGTCGCGCGGCCCGACTACGTGTTCGCCAGCGGCAACGACTGATCGCTGCCGCGCGCCTGATCGCCGCCGCACGAAAGCGCGGCGGCGATCAGGTGTGGTCGATGCCGGCCTCGGCGAGCGCGCGCTCGATGTCCGGGTGCGCATTGCCGAACACGTACGGCACCAGACCCCAGAATTCGATCGCCTTGCCGTCGCGCAGATGCGGCGCGTAGCGGCTCTGGCGCGCGGCGCGGCGCACCGCATCGTCGATCGCGATCATGCCGGACGAATGCACCGTGCGCACTTCGTGCGGCGATCCGTGTTCGTCCACGTGTACCGCGACGATGACGTACGCGTCGCGCACGCGTTTGGGGTCGCGCAGCGCCGGTCCGCCCGGCTTGACGGCGTAGACGAATGCGATGCGTTTGAAGCTGCCGGCTTCGTCGCTGCCGTTGCGGCCGCTGCCGGCGGCGCCGGGGCTGCCGCTGTCGGCCAGCGCGCGCGTCGCGGGCGCACCGGCGACGACGCCGCCATCGGCGCGAATCGGATCGATCGCGGGCAACGGCAACGGAGCCGGGACGAGGACCTTGGCGACCTTCGCCAGCGCCTTCGGCGCAGCGGCCACACGACGTGCCGCCGGTACATCGATGCGCGCCGGTGCCGCCGACGGCGCGCGCGCATGCAAGGCTTCGGTACGCGGGCCCGCTGCCTGGCCGCGAGGATCGACGATGATGCGCACGAGCAGCGGCATCGACGCCGGCGTCCGCTGCGAAGCTACGTCCGGCTCCTCGAGCAGCAGCGCGAGCAGCAACGAATGCACGAGGAGCGTGGCGACGGCCGCAACGATTCGCCGCGGCTCGAATCGATCTCGTTCGGCCGCGTGCCGCTCGATTCGACGTGATCGGCGTTGCGATCGCATGGAGTGCCTCCTCACCCGTTGCTGTGCGAATCACCCGGAAAAGACGGCCACGTCCGCCGTGGCGTCGCACCGGATGCGTGCATGGCCGGCCGCCGCGTCAGCACGCGCCCAGGCTTGCGCGCACTTCCTCGTAGGGCTGCAGCTGCTCGCGGATCCATTCACGCGCCGTCGGCCCGAACAAGGTCTCGAATTTCGAGGCGGCCGGCGACAACCGTCCGCTCAACGCGCCCTCTTTCCAAGGCTCGGTCTCGATGTGGGTGATGCGATCGGTCGCGTCGAGCCGCGGCGGCAGCGGCGCGACGCCGATGAAGTCGCACAGGCGCTCGAACTCGCGCGGGAAATCGCGCACGAGATCCTCGTAGAACACGACGTGGTGGTTCTCCATCCCCGCATACCGGCGATGCATCTGTACCGCGGCATTCCAGTAGGCGACCCACCACGGAATGCCGTGGCAGAACGACAACCCTTCGCCGATGCGGCTGTAGAGGAACGAGGCCTCGACCGCGGAAGCGACGACGTCCTCGCCGCGGCGCAGGAGGTGGATGCAGCGCGCCTCGGGCACGTAGCGCTCGATCAGATCGAGATAGAACACGTGGCTGGGCGTCTTCTCCAGCCACGCGCTGCAGCCGCGCGCATGCGCCATCGAATCGAGCAGGCGCGTGAAGGTGCCGACGTAGCCGGCCAACCCCGGACGTACGCCGATGCGGCCCGGCGGCAAGCCGAGTTCGCGCGCGACGCGGCGCAAGGCGCGGCGCGCGCGACGCTGGATGCGCAGGTATTCGCGTCCGCGGCGCCGGCGCGGATTCTCCGTCGCGAAGTCAAGGCCGACGACTTCCTGGTCGACGCGGTCGGGCAGCGTGCGTTCGAAGAACGCCGTTTCCGGAATCGATGCGATCGCCGGATGGCCCGACAGCGCAGCCTGCAGGAACGTCGTGCCCGAACGCGGGCATCCCAGCAGGAAGACGCGCTGCATCGGAGCCGGCCGATTCCGCGCGGCCGCCGCGTCGTGCGCCGGCGAGCGCCGCTCCGCCCATGCCTGGGCGGGGTCGTCTTCATTCATCGCGTATCTCCCCAGATTCGCGCACGTTCAGTGCGCCGGTGGTGTCGGAGCCGCAGCCACGCTCGTCGCCGCAACGGGGCGATCGAACACGCGCACGAATTGCGTGTCCTGGTCGGCGCCGGGGCGCTTCAAGCGGATATGCAGCTCCAGGTGGTGGCCGTCATCGGCAAGGTGGTAGCGTTCTTCCAGCGAGTAGCCGGAGTCGGTCAGCGTCTGGATCACGACGTCCGGTTTCGCGTCGGTCAGCGCGACGGTGCCGCCGACGCCGGGACCGCTGACGTTCATGCCGTCGCGGTCGAGTTCGACGACGTGATCGCCGTCGTCGAGGCGGATGCGCTGCTTCAGCGGCGTGATCGTCACGTTCTTCGCGAACATGCGCGACAAGCCGCGCTCGCTGCGCTCGGCCAGGTCTTCCTTCGTCGACGCGCCGCTCGTCGTGGCCGGGGCGGCGTGGTCGCCGCCATGGTGACCGCCGCCGTGGCCGCTGCCGTGGCCACCCATGCCGCCGCCACCGCTGGCGCCGCCCGCCCCGCCGCCGTGGTGGTGCCCAGCGCCGGCCGAAGACGGGGTAGCGGAGGTGCCGTCGCCGGCGTCCGCCTGCGGAGAGCTCAGGGCGGCGTCATAGGACCAGGTGCCCGCGATCGCATCGCCCGGGGGCGTCGCGGGGGCATCGGCCCGCGCAGCGGAAACCGACAGCAGGAGGCCGAACAAGGCGGATCGACGCATGGCTTTCACGACCGGACACGTTGTGTACAAGTCCAAAAACTAGCAGCGCGTCCGGGGCGGCAATGTCTGGATCGTTCAAGCAAAACGTAAATTCATAGTTTCTGCACGGCCGGCGCAGGCACTACCGGCCGTTTCGTAAAGCGTTGCAAAGACGCGCAAGCGCTTGAAAAGACGCGGGGTCCTGCGAGGCGTTGGGCGGTATGCTTGGCCCATGAGCCGCAACCATATCCTGCTCGCCGACGACGACCAGGAACTCGCGCAGCTGCTGCGCGACTTCCTTTCGCGCGAAGGCTTCGATGTCGTCCTCGCCCACACGGCCGACGATGCGATCAGCGCCGCGCGCGCCGAACCGTTCGACGCGCTCGTGCTCGACGTGATGATGCCCGGCCGCTCCGGCCTCGAGGCACTGCGCGAACTGCGACGCGAGTCGGCGACGCCGGTGCTGATGCTGACCGCGCTCGGCGAGGACGTCGACCGCATCCTCGGCCTCGAACTCGGGGCCGACGACTACATCCCCAAACCGTGCAATCCGCGCGAACTCGCCGCTCGGCTGCGCGCCGTGCTGCGCCGCGCGCGCGGCGAGGCGCACGAGGCGCTGACGGATCTGCGCAACGGCCCGATCTGGCTGCGTGCCGCTTCGCGCAGCGTCAGCGTCGACGGCCGCACGATCGGCCTGACGGCGACCGAGTTCGACCTCCTGGTGCTGCTGCTGCGCGAAGCCGGTCGCGTCGTCAGCAAGGAACGCATCTCGCAGAGCGTGCTCGGCCGGCCGCTCGGTCCGTTCGACCGCTCGATCGACGTGCACGTATCGAACCTGCGCCGCAAGCTCGGCGACGGACCCGACGGCAGCTCGCCGATCACCACCATCCACCGCAGCGGCTACCTGTTGCGCCAGCTCGGCGAAGCGGACACCGCGTGAGCGTGCGCCCGCCCCGCGGCGACGTTCGGCATGCCGCTCCGCCGTGCCGGATGCGCCACGGGCGAGGAGCTTCACCGCCATGATGCGCCGCCTGTTCTGGCGCATCTTCGCCACGTTCTGGGTCGCGACCGTCGTCGTGCTGGTGGCCTTCGCATGGATCTCGACCAGCCACTTCGAGACCGAGAAGATCCCGGGCTTCGACATCACGCGCCTGCAGGCGATGATGGACGACCTGCTCTCGCGCACCTCGCGCGAACTGCGCCGCGAACGCGACGGCGGCGACGACGAACTGCGCCCCTGGCTGCGTTCGGCAGCAGGCTTCGGCCCGAGCACGGTCTACATATTCAGCGCCGACGGCCGCGAGCTGCTCGATCGCACTCCCTCCGCGCACGTGCTCGCCGCTGCCGCCGCGGCGCTCAGCGAACCGCCGGCGAACGACGTGCCGAACGGCGTCACGCGCGGCGACGAGCGCCTGCGCGCGCGCGCGATCCGCACGCGCGACGGCCGCCTCTACGCAGCCGTGGCGACGCTCGAAGGCAGTTTCCTGACGCGCCTCTTGTCGCGCAGGCCGTGGACGTTCTGGTCGAACATCGTCGTCGCGATGATCGTCAGCGCCGTGTTCGCGCTGCTGCTCGCCGGCTACGTCACCGCCCCGCTCACGCGCATCCGCAACAGCACGCGCCGCTTCGCCGAGGGCGACCTCGACGTGCGCGTCGGCAGGCTGCCGTTCGGGCGCAGCGCCGAGATCACCGCGCTCGCCAGCGAGTTCGACGGTATGGCCGAGCGCATCAAGGCGCTCGTCGAGAGCCATCGCCGCTTGGTCCGCGACGTGTCGCACGAGCTGCGTTCGCCGCTGGCACGCCAGCGCGTCGCACTGGAACTGGCGCGCGGCGGCGATGCCAGCCAGATCAATGCCTCGCTCGATCGCATCGAATGCGAATCGGACCGCCTCGAAACGATGCTGTCGCAGGCGCTGGAGCTGTCGCGGTTGGAGACGGCCACGGTGGCGGCCCATGACGACATCGCGCTCGATACGCTGCTCGAGGACGTGATCACCAACGCCGACTACGAAGGCGCCCCGCGCGGGCGCAAGGTCGTCCTGATCGAGTGCGAACGCCTGAACCTGGTCGGCTCGCACGCGGCGCTGTACAGCGCCTTCGAGAACGTGATCCGCAACGCGCTCGCCTACACCGCCGACGGCAGCGCCGTCGGCGTGCGGCTCAATCGCGCTACCGACAACCTCAATTTCGCGCAGATCATCGTACGCGATCATGGCCCGGGCGTACCGGCGGACGATCTCGCACGAATCTTCGAGCCGTTCTATCGCGTCGACAACGCCCGCACGCGCGCCAGCGGCGGCACCGGTCTTGGGCTTGCGATCGCGCGGCGCGCGATCGAGCGGCACCGCGGCAGCATCATCGCGCGCAATGCGGAACAAGGTGGACTCGAAGTCGTGATCCGGCTTCCGCTGGTTTGACGGCAGCAACGGCGGCGCAACGGGCGGCGGCGCATTCGGGCCAACGCGATCGTCGCTAGGGTCCCGGCGCGGCTGCGAGAAGAGGCAGCATCGACCTCGCTAGCATCTTCCCCGGGCTCGACGATCGCGTCGCCGCTGCCATCAGCGGCGGCGCATCGTCGTGAACTCGAACGCAGCGGCAGAGGCCCTCGCGAGGCGCACTGCGATGAATTTCGCGCCAGTTCGAGCGAAGCGTCGCCGCCGCGCTCAGCGGCGACGCCTTCTCGTCAGCGCAGTCGTCGCGGCAGTGCCAGCATGGCGCCGGCAGCGAGCAGCAGCGTCAGCATCGCGAGCATCCAGCGCGCATCGACCGGTACCGCGCGGGCAACCGGTCCAGGACCGCCGCCACCATCGACAGCGAGCACGTTGACGAAGGCGACCGCAGCGCCGGTGGCGCCGACGACGACCTGTTGCGGCGCGGGCGTCGACGACCACCGATAGCCCTGCGGGGCCGTCGATATCGACGATTCGGCAACGCTGCACGTGGCGCCCGCGGGAATGCCGGCGATCGACGTGTTGCCGCTGCTGGCGCCGGCCAGCGCGGCACTGGCGGCGAACGTGCCGTCTGCCCCGCAATCGGCGGTGAAACCGAAGCTGCCGGTGATGCCGCCCGCCGGGCCGCCCGTCACCTGCTTGGCGATCGCGAGCGTCGCCGCTCCGCGCTGCAGCGTATTGACGATCGTTGCCGTAGCGCTACCGCCGGCGTTCAGCGTCAGCGTCGCCGGGGGCGGCGGTGTCGTCGCGGTATCCCACGCATAGTTCGCCGGCGCGCTCGGCAAGCCGGCACTTTCGGTGACGGTGCAGGTATTCGGCGTGGGTATGTTCGAGACCGTGACGGAAGCCCCTGCGGCGACCGCGACCGTGTTCGTGAACGGCTGCGCCGTGCAGGCGACCGTCATGCCGAAGGTGCCGCCCGGTGCGGGTCCGCCGACGACCTGTTTGGTCACCACGATGGTGCCGAGCGGCTGCGCCTGCAGCGGATTGACGAAGGCCGCCTGGTTCGGTCCGGTCGCGGAAATCGTCAGCGAGACCGGCGCCGGGGTCGCGCCCCACGCATAGCCGGCCGGCGCCGACGGCAGCGGCAGCGACTCGCTGACGACGCACTGCGCATTGGCCGGAATGCCGGTGATCGTGCCGCTGTTCGTCGTCTGGTTCGCCAGCGCGACATTGCCGCTGAACGAGCCATCGGCGCCGCAGTCCGCGCTGAACGCGAACGTGCCCGTGACGCCGGCCGCCGGACCGCCGGAGACCGTCTTGGTGATCGTCAGATCGGTGCCGATGCGCACGAGCGGGTTGGTCACGGCGACGAGCGGCGTGTCTCCATCGACCAGATCGATCGATGCGGCCGGCGTATAGACCGGCGTGCCCCAGGTGTACCCGGCCGGCGGCGCAGGCAGCGCGCTGGTGTCTTCGACCACCGTGCAGGTGCCCGTGTTCACCGTCGCGCTCGCGTTGCCGTTGTCCGCCACCTGCAGGTTGACGGTCTGCGGTCCCGGGCAATTGACCGCCATCGGGAACGGCCCCGCGGGAACGTAGCCGGCAGGAGCGCCGGTGACGGTCTTGCTGACGGTCAGCGTCGCCTGGCCGCGCCGCGTCGTGTTGGTGACGACGACGTCGGCCGCCTCGCCGCTGGGAATCGACACGGTCGCCGGCGCCGTGAAATACGGCGACGTCGAGCTGTAGGTTTCCGGCACGACCCAGGCCCACTCGCTCGGCAGCGCGGCGCGTGCGGTTTCGGCGAGCGTGCAGAGCGTCGAGCCCGGCACCAGAACGGTATCGCTGCCGCCGTCCGGAATCGTGACGCTGCCGATGACCGAGCCGCCGCAATTGACCTCGATCGTGAACAGGTCGCCGACGGTGTAGCCCGTGCCCTGCACGACCTTGCTGATCGTCAGCGTGGCGGGAGCGCCGACACCGGCGTTGACCGTCGTCTGGTTGTTGGCGGTGTTCGTATCGGTGTAGTTCGCGTTCGCAGCGGCCGCGATCGACGCGGACAGGCTGAAGCTCTGGCCTTGCTGGCCGGTGAAGGGCCCGAAGATGCGCAGCGTGAACGAGCCGTCCTGCGGCAGGCTGTCGATCAGCAGGGCGAGATTGCTGCCGCTGAGGCAGGCCGCTCCCGAGCAGATCGTGTCGCCCGGACTGGTGCCGCCCGGACAGAACGTGCCCGCGGTCACCGACTGGCAGGTCACGACGAGGCTGTTGACGCCCGGCGCGGTCAGGTCGATGCCGGCGTTGGTGAGATCCGCGAGCAGGTCGATGTTGGTCAGCGGCGGCGAGCCGGCGGAGTTCGTGACGGTGAGGTCGTAGCCGACCGAACCACCCGCGACCGGCGGCACGCCGAGCGTGCCGGCAATCGTCGGATCGCCCGGCAGCGCGCAGACGCCGCCCGGAGGCGCGCTCATCTGCACCGAGGTCAAGCCCGGCGTCGTCGGCGGCGTCGGTCCGAAGCCGATGTACTGCACGCGTGGGTCGCCGGTGTCGTCGCCGCGCGACACATTGAGCGGGCCGCCGTAGTTTCCGACGATGCGGAACAGGTCGTAGAAATTGCCGCTCTCGTCGCTGATGAGGTTCTGGCCTGGGGCCGTGGCCGGCTGCACCGGCATCACGCGGATCAGGTTCGACAACCACGTATCGGCGCAGGCGGCCACATTGGTGGCAACGACGTCGTAGTCGACGACGACGCGGCCGCCGGTCGGCACCACGAGATCGCCGGCCGGGTACGGCATCAGCGTCTGCCAGGCGTTCGCATTGCCGGTGCTCGTCGTGTAGCTGCCGGTGATCGTCGGATACGTCGTCCAAGGACAGGTGGCGCCGCCGGTGGCCGTGCAGTTGACCACCTGGCCCTGCAGGGTCACGGGACCACGGTTCGTCCAGGAAACGCCGATATCGGCGAGCTGCAAGTGCACCGGCACGTAGTCGTGTGCCGAATCGTTCTGCACCGTGAGGCGGTATTGCACGGTCGTTCCGACCTGCAGGTCGGTGATCGTGTCCGGGCTGAGCCGCTGCTTGTCGATCGTGAGGTTCAGGTCCGCAGTCGTGCAGCGCGGCACGTCCTGCATCGGCGCGCGAACGGTCAATCCCTGCGGATTGCCGCTGTCGAGCGGGAAGAGCTTGCCGCCGGCGTTCGGCACGTCCGGATTGGCCGGCCGGAAGTACATGTCGTAGTTGAGGCCGGCCTGGTTCGGCAGACCCGGCAGCGGATCGACCGTGCACGCGGGCGGCGTGGTGTAGGTTTCCTGGTATTCGACGACGACCGACTGCCCCGGATAGAGCACGTCGTCATCCCAGTAGATGTTCGGAAGCGGCGCCCCGAGGTTGGGACCGCCGTAGGTCGAGCCCACGGTGAACGGGCAGGCACCCTGCGCGATGCCGGCCGGCGGCGCGCCGTTGAGCGAGCACGCGGTCACCGTGGACGCCGAGGTGACCGTACCGAAGCCCTGGTAGCGATACAGCTGCGTGTTGTTGTAGAGCGCCTGATGTTGATCGCGGAAATACACGCGCGGCATCGGGCGCGTACCGTTGTTCGTGTAGGTCACGCGATAGGTGATCGGCGTACCCCAGGCGAAACCGCCCGCCGGCACCGGATCGAGGATCTGCTTGTCGACCAGGCTGGTGACCTCGGCGGCGACCAGGGTGCTGGTCGTCTGCGCGCTCACCGCCGGCAGCGCGGCGCCGCCGCTGTCCTGGCCGGTCGCGTTCACCGTGTGCACGATCGCGCCGCGCGGATAGCCGCGGACGACGCCGCGCACGATGCAGTCCAGGCGCGCTTCGCTGGGGCCGAGGCCGCCGACCGGCAGGCTCGCCAGCGGGATCGTCACGAGGCCGGCGCTGTAGCCGTCCGCGATCGTGATCGCACCCGGCGCGGCAACGCCGCCGTTCGGCGTACAGGCGACGGTCACGTCGTAGAGCGCATCGGCGCCGAACGCGTGCGTCAGCACGACGTTGCTGGCGGTGTCGGTGGCCGCGTTCGCGCCGTTGTTGTACAGCGTGAGCTTCCACTCGGCGAAATCCGGTGCCGCCACCGTCGACGACGTCCCCCCGTTCGGGGCGATGTTGACGACGAGGTTCGGCGCAGCGGATGCGTGCGCACTCGCGAGCATCAGCAGGAGCGCGATGCCGATCGAACTATGCTTCATGATCCTATTCCTTAGATTTTCCGCAGGCGTGACGCATCGCACCGCCGATGCAGTGGTGGTTCACGCCTCAATGAGTCGGTCCTTGCCCGGCGGCACCCACCGCCCGACCGACGCGTTACAGTAGTCGAACGAAAGAAGCCGCTGGCATCGCCAAAGTTACAAATCGCATGCGTCCCGCAAACAATTGCAACGCATCGGCCTCTGCGATCGCAGACGGCACGAATGAGGCGATGTTCGAATCGGCGCAGACGAACACGGAGCGCAAAGACCGATGACCCCGATGCCGACCGCCTCCACCGGCTCGCCGTTGCACAACGCGCGCGAGTTGATGGGCACGCTCGCCTGGCTGCGCCTGTGCGCCGTCTCCGGGCAGGCGCTGACGGTGGTCGTCGTCGCGTTCGCCTTCGGCATGGCGATTCCGATGATTCCGCTCGGGCTCGGCGTCGCCGGGCTGGCGCTGTTTGCGCTGTTCGCGTTCTGGCGTCTGCGGCAGCCGTGGCCGGCGAGCCTGCCCGAAGCGTTTGCGCATATCTCGGTCGATATCGGCGTGCTCGCGTTCCTGCTGTATTGGTCGGGCGGGGCGACCAACCCGTTCGTCTCGCTGCTGGTGATGCCGATCGCGCTGGCCGCGGCGGCGATGCCGCGACGCCACGTGATCGCGGTCGCGCTGTTCGCCGCGGCGTGCTACCTGCTGCTGATTCCGTGGCACGTCCCGCTGCCGCCGGCGCCACACACGCCGACGGGCGACTTCAACCTGCATGTCGCCGGCATGGCGATCAACTTCGTCGTCACCGCCGCCGTGCTCGCCTTCTTCATCGCGCGCCTCGCGCGCGCGCTGCGCAACCGCGAGGCGGACGTGCAGCACGAACGCGAGCGCGCGCTGCGCGACGAAGGCATCCTCGCGATCGCCACGCAGGCCGCCGGCACCGCGCACGAACTCAACACGCCGCTGTCGACGATCCGCACGCTGCTGGCCGAGTTGCGGCGCGAGAACGAAGGCAATGCCGCGCTCGCCGCGGATCTGGACCTGCTCAGCGGCCAGGCGGAACGCTGCCGCGACATCCTGCGCGAACTGGTCGCGGTCGGCAGCCGCCAGCTCGCCGGCACGCCGCAGCGCCTGCCGCTGTCCGAGTTCGTCCACGACTGCGAGAACCATTTCCGCCTGCTGCGCCCCGAAGTCACGCTGACCACGGCGATGGACGAGATCGCGCAGACGCGCGTGATCGAGGCGGCGCCGAATCTGCGCCACGCGCTGATCAACCTGCTCAGCAATGCCGCCGATGCCTCGCTCGCGGCCGGCAGCGCCGCGATCGAGCTCGGCATCGTCGTCGGCGCGCGCATGGTGGAATTCTTCGTCCGCGACCACGGCGTCGGCGACGGCATCGCGCCCGGGGCGGGCATCGCGTTCAAGACCAGCAAGCGCGACGGCCTCGGCCTCGGCCTCGCGCTGGCGCATTCGACGGTCGAACGCCTCGGCGGCGACTTGACCGCGCAGCCGCTCGCCGACGGCGGCCTGCTGCAGCGCCTGCGCATCCCGCTCGCGGCATCCGGCGGCCAGACCCTATAAACTGGCGCCCCATGAACACGCCCATCCAGACCACGCCCATCCCGCATCGGGTCATCCTGATCGACGACGACGCCGTGTTCAGCGCGGTGCTCGCGCGCGCGCTCGGCACGCGCGGATTCGTCGTCGACACGGCGACCGACAGTGCCCGTGCGCTGTCGCTCGTCCGCGAAAACGCCCCGGATTTCGCCGTGCTGGACCTCAAGCTCGGCGCCGAGAACGGCCTGGCGCTGATCCCCGAACTGCTCGCCGTGCGGCCGGAGCTGCGCATCCTGCTGCTGACCGGCTACGCATCGATCGCGACCGCCGTCGAAGCGATCAAGCGCGGCGCACACGACTACCTGGCCAAGCCGGTCGACGCCGACCAGGTCGTGCAGGCGCTGCTCGGCGACGCCGGCGAAGAGACGGACGCGCCACTGTCGATGCACACGCCGCCGCTCAAGCGGCTGGAGTGGGAGCACATCCAGCGCGTGCTGACCGAGTGCGGCGGCAACATCTCCGAGACCGCCCGCCGCCTCGGGCTGCACCGGCGCACGCTGCAGCGCAAATTGTCCAAGCGCCCCGTGCGCGAAGTCAGCACGGACCGCTGAGCGAAACCGCCGCTCAGCGCGGCGCGCGCACCATCGTATCGAGCAGGCGCTCGATCATCGCGATCGAATCGACGCAGCGGCCGGTATGCACCGGCGAGGTCTGGATCATCGTGCTGCGCGGCGCGGTCAGCCAATGGAAGCGCTCGCGCTTGGACAGCTGCCCGATCGGCCCGGCCTTCGCGCCGCCGGCGCAAATGGCGGGGAACGCGGCCAGGTGCGCGCGGATCGTTTCCAGGTCGAGCTCCGGCGCGAGCGCGCGCAGGCGGCCTTCGTCGAGCTCGATGCGCGCCTCGAGGAAATCGCCCGCCTTGCACGACAACACGACACCCACGTTGACGAACTCGCCGCGCTCCACGCGCGGCACGACGCGGATGATGGCGTAGTCATACGCGTGCATGGATCGCCTCCGCGGCGAACGCGCGCGGCGCGTCGAGACGCCGGCACAGGTACTGCACGTAGGCCGCGCGATGCTCCTCGGCGCTGGCGAACGGCGCATCGCCGCCGAGCCACGCTTCCGGCACCAGCGCCAGGATGCGTTCGATCGTCGCGTGCGTCAGCATCGCGCCGAGGCGCGCGTCGGCCTCCTGCAGCGCACTCGCGAACGGCAGCAGCACGTGATCCTTGATGCGCGCGAACGGCGCTGTCGCGCGCGCGAGAAAGCCTTCCCAGTCGTGATGGAAATACAGCGCCGCGCCGTGGTCGATCAGCCACAGCCGCCGATGCCACATCAGCAGGTTCGTGTTGCGCGCGGTACGGTCGACATTGCTGACGTAGGCATCGAACCAGACGACGGCCGAGGCGAGCTCGGCATCGACCTGCTCGACGACGGGATCGAACGTGACCGACCCCGGCAGATAGTCGAGCGCGAGATTGAGGCCGGCGCTGGCGCGGATCAGGTGCTGGATTTCCGGGTCGGGTTCGGTGCGTGCGAGGTCGGGATCGAGTTCGACGAAGACCAGCTCCGGCACGCGCAACCCAAGCGCGCGCGCGATCTCGCCGGCGACGAGTTCGGCGATCAGCGCCTTCGCGCCCTGCCCCGCGCCGCGGAACTTCAGCACGTACAGGCCCTGGTCGTCAGCCTCGACGATCGCGGGCAGCGAGCCGCCTTCGCGCAAGGGGGTGACGTAGCGGGTGGCGGAGATGGTTCTCAACGGCTCAAGCTCCGGGAACGCCCTTCAACGTCTGTTCGCACGCACAGGCATTCGTCAAATGCTTCCATGGATCCCCGCTTTCGCGGGGATGACGAATCGGTTGATGTGCGCGCTCGATAATTGTTCGCGACGCATCTTAACGCGCCGACTCCACCGCGACTGCAATCTCTCGTTGTCGTCATGCCCGCGAAAGCGGGCATCCATTGATAGTCGCGACGGATCGGCGCTCGACCTGCTTCGCTCTTGAAAAGCGCGTCGCGAGGATTACGAATGGAAGGATTGAATCGTGCGCGCGCTCGATGCGAATGCAGGCGACGCACCGAAAGATCGCGAGTCATTGTTCGAGAATGGCCACGTGCATCACCCCATGACGATCCACCCACCCACGATACATCCCATCCGTATTGAACGGCATCGCGATGCGGCCGCCGGCATCGACCGCGATGACGCCGCCGTCGCCGCCGAGTTTCGGGACCACGCCGAGCACGACTTCGTTCGCGGCATCGGCCAGCGTCCGGTTGCCGTACTCGACGCGTGCACAGATGTCGTGCGCGGCGACGCTGCGGATGTAGTACTCGCCCCAGCCGGTGGCCGACACCGCGCAGCGCGCATTCGCATAGGTGCCGGCGCCGATCAGCGGCGAATCGCCGACGCGGCCCCAGCGCTTGTTCGTCATGCCACCGGTCGAGGTCGCGGCGGCGAGGCGGCCGTGCGCATCGAGCGCGACCGCGCCCACGGTGCCGTGATGCGGCGTCTTGGCCGGATCGACGCGCTGTTCGCGTTCCTCGCGCAATGCCTTCTGCAACTGCTGCCAGCGTTCCTCGGTGCGGAAGTACTCCGCCTCGGCGAGCTCGACGCCGGCCGTGCGCGCGAACGACTCCGCGCCTTCCCCGGCTAGGAATACGTGCGAGGACCGTTCCATGACGGCGCGCGCCAGCAGCACCGGGTTCTTCGCGTGATGCACGCCGGCGACGGCACCGGCGCGCAGCGTCGCGCCGTCCATGATCGCCGCGTCCATTTCGTTGCGGCCTTCGTGTGTGAAGACCGCGCCTCGGCCCGCGTTGAAGCACGGCGAGTCCTCCATCACGACGACCGCTACGGCGACTGCGTCGAGGCTGCTGCCGCCGGCCGCGAGCACGGCGTAGCCCGCCTGCAACGCCGCGGCGAGATCGGCGCGCGCCTGCGCTTCCTTGTGCGGGGTCAGATCGGCCTTGACCACGCCGGCGCCGCCGTGGATGACGAGTACGGGCACGGCGGCCTCCTGGAGGGAATCGAAACGGGCAGTCTCGCGATTATAAGCGGAGCTTCCCGGCGGGGCCGGCGCCAGCCCGCGCTCAGCGGTCGGCGGCGACCGGGAACCCGACGCGGATCGTGGTGCCGACGCCGAGCTTGCTCGCGATATTGATGTCCCAGCCGAAGCGGTCGGACAATCGCTTGACGATCGACAGTCCGATGCCGTGGCCCTCGCCCTTGCTGCGGCCTCTGTAGAACGATTCGAACACGTGGGCGAGATCCTCCTCGCTCATGCCGATGCCGGTATCGCGCACCAGTACGCAGCCGGTGTCGATCGTCACCGTGACGGCGCCGCGCTCGGTGTACATGCAGGCGTTGCGGATCAGGTTGCCGACCAGCACGCCGAACGCGCGCGGCGAGGTGTGCAGGCCGAAGACCGCCTTTTCCTCCAGGCTGAGGTGCACCGGCTTGTCGTCGACCAGCGGCTGCGCGCGCTCGACTTCCTCGCGCACCGCCTCGTTGATCGTGAAATCCTCTTCCGGCAGGCCGACGCCATCCTCGCGCGCGAGGATCAGGAACGAATCGATCAGCGCCTCCATGTCACGCGCCGCGCGGCGCACGCGCCCCGCCGTGCGGCGGGTGAACGGCGGCAGGTCCTCTTCGTCGAGCAGGATGTCGGCGCCGACCTTGATCACGGTCAGCGGCGTGCGCAGCTCGTGGCTGGCGTCGCGCGTGAAGTTGCGTTCGCGTTCGACGAAATCCTCCAGCCGCGTGGCGAAGCCGTGCAGCGCGCGCGCGAGGCTGGCGACGTCGCTGTCGACCTCGACGTTCAGCGGCAGGTTTTCCGGCAGCAGCGCATCGACATCGGGCTGGTTCGGATCCCAGGCACGCACGGTATCGGCGAGCACCACGACCGGCGCGAGCGCACGCCGCGACGCGCGATACGCCATGACCGCGGTGCTGCCGGCCACGGTGAGGACGATCAGCACGAGACCGAAACCGAGCCACGACAGATAGGCGAGCTTCTGCACGAAGACGACATACAGCCGGCCGGCGCTCGTGTCGGTGACCAGCGCGGCGTAGTGCTGTTCGGCATGCTGGTGATGAAAGCCGGGCGTGAGCGAGCGCAGGTATCCCGGTATCTGTGCAGCGTCCTGCGGCGTGCGCACGAGCCAGGACTCGACGAACGAATTGCCGGCCGGGCGCAGGGCGGGATCGTTGGCGAGCTGCTGCACGATCGCGGCCGTCTCGCTCTCCACGATCTGGCGCAGCGCGAAATTCTCGACCAGGGTGACGGCGACATAGACGCCGAGCATCGCAGACAGGCTGATCGCCACCATCTGCTGAATGAACACCGCCCAGATCTTGCGCCGGATGCCGTCAGGGCGTTGCATGCAATCTCACCACGGCAGGCTCCGGCGAAAGCGGCGGCGTGCGCCCGGCGGCACGCGGCACACGCATGCGGCGGGCATCTTGCCGTAATTCCGGCTCAGGCGCTGCGGCGATCGGGCACCACTTCCACGCCGATGTCGGCCAGGCGGTAGCCGGAACTGTGGATCGTGTGCAGCAGCTGGTTCGAAAAAGGGCGGTCGATGATCTTGCGCAGATTGTACAAGTGGCTGCGCAACGTATCGGAGTCGGGCAGGAGGTCGCCCCAGACTTCGCGCTCGATGTCGCGCCGGCTGACCACGCGCGGCGATTCGCGCATCAGGATCATCAGCAGCTTGACGCCGATCGGCGCGAGCTGCAGTTCCTGTCCGGCACGCGTGACGCGCAGCGTGGCGGTATCGAGCTTGAGATCGCCGACGACCAGCACCTCGTCGCTGACCTGGCGGCGGTTGCGCCGGATCAGCGAACGCACGCGCGCCTCGAGCTCGCGGATCTCGAACGGTTTCACCAGGTAGTCGTCGGCGCCGGCATCGAGGCCGACCAGCTTGTCCTCGACCGTGTCGCGCGCGGTCAGCATCAGCACCGGCGTCGCGCGCTTCTCGTCGTGGCGCAGGCGCCGGCACAGCGAAATGCCGTCCAGCCCCGGCAGCATCAGGTCGAGCACGACGACGTCGTAGCTGTTGGTCGAAGCCAGGCGCAGGCCGCTGATGCCGTCCGCGGCGTAGTCGACGGAGTAGCCTCGTCGCTCGAGGAACTCGCCGACGGTCTCTGAAATACCGCGATTGTCCTCGATCAAAAGGATCGCGCCGGTCTGGCTCTCCCGCTTGTCCATGGCTTTCCCCATTCACACGGCATCTTCACGTCCGTGAAGATTACGCACCCAACTTTGTGATCGAGGTGTGAAAAAGGCGGCGACTTTGGACCGCGGATGGCAAATTGTGGACCAGCGCACAGGTCCGCGCCAGCACAAGCCGGCGCGAACCCGTCGGGGCGGGGATCAGCCGCCGCCTTCTTTCAGGCCGCGCTGTTCGAGCAGCGGCTCGACGCTCGGATCGCGGCCGCGGAACGCGCGGTACAGGGAAGCCATCTCCTGCGTGCTGCCGCGCGACAGGATCATGTCGCGGAAGCGCTGGCCGTTCTCGCGCGTCAGGCCGCCGTGTTCACGGAACCAGTAGAACGCGTCGTCGTCGAGCACCTCGCTCCAGAGGTAGGCGTAGTAGCCGGCTGCATAGCCGCCGCCCCAGATGTGCGCGAAATACGAGGTGCGGTAGCGCGGCGGCACTTCGTAGAGGTCGATCTTGTCGTCCTTCAGCGCCTTCGCCTCGAAGGCGTCGACGTCCTGCTTCGGCGCGTCGGCCGGCAAGGTGTGCCAAGCCATGTCGAGCAGCGCGGCGGCCAGGTATTCGGTCGTCGCGAAGCCCTGGTCGAACGTGCGCGACTTCTTGATCTTCTCGACCAGCTCGGCGGGCATCGGCGCACCGGTCTGGTAGTGCTTGGCGTAGTTCGCGAACACCTTCGGGTCGGTCGCCCAATGCTCGTTGAACTGCGACGGGAATTCGACGAAGTCGCGCGGCACGTTGGTACCGGACAAGGTCGGATACTTCACGTTCGAGAACATGCCGTGCAGCGCGTGGCCGAACTCGTGGAACATCGTGGTGACGTCGCTGGACGTGATCAGCGCAGGCTGGCCGGCGGCCGGCTTGGTGAAGTTGCAGACGTTGAAGACGACCGGCTTGGTCCCGAGCAGTCCGGACTGGCCGACGAGGTTGTCCATCCACGCGCCGCCGCGCTTGCTGTCGCGCTTCCAGTAGTCGGCATAGAACAGCGCCATCGAGGTGCCGTCCTTGTCGAACACCTCGAACACGCGCACGTCCGGCTGCCAGACGGGGATGTCCTTGCGCTCCTTGAAGGTGAGACCGTACAGCTGGTTGGCGGCGAAGAACACGCCGTCGTGCAGCACGCGGTCGATCTCGAAGTACGGCTTGACCTGCGATTCGTCGAGGTCGTACTTCTGCTTGCGCACCTGCTCGGCGTAGTACTGCCAGTCCCACGGCGCCAGCTTGAAGCCGCTGGCATTCTTGTCGATCAGCGCCTGCATGTCGGCGGCTTCGCCGTGCGCCTTCGCGGTGGCGGCCGGCACCATGTCGGTCATCAGCTTGATCGCGTTCGCCGGCGTCTTGGCCATCTGGTCGTCGAGCGTGTACGCGGCGAAGTTCGGGAAGCCGAGCAGCTTCGCGCGCTCGGCGCGCAGCACCGCGAGGCGCTGGATGATCGCGCGCGTGTCGTTGGCGTCGCTGTGCTCGGCGCGCTCGGTCGACGCCTTGAACACGCGCTCGCGCACGCTGCGTTCCTTCAAGTCGACCTGCGCAGGCTGCTGCGTGGTGTTCTGCAGGACGATCGCGAACTTGCCGGCCTGCATGCGCGTCTTCGCCGCATCGGCTGCGGCGGCGATGTCGGCATCGGAGAAACCGGCCAGCGCTTCCTTGTTGTCGACGATCACCGCGGCCGCATTCGTCGCGGCGAGCAGCTTGTTCTGGAAGTCGGTCGAGAGCGTCGACTCTTCCTTGTTGAGCGCGCGCAGCTGGGTCTTGCCCGCTGCATCGAGCTGGGCGCCGGCGCGCACGAAGTTCTGGTAGTAGCGCTCGACCAGGTGGATCTGTTCGGCATCCAGGCCAGACGAGGAACGCGCGTCATAGAGCTTCTTCACGCGCTGAAAAAGCTTGTCGTTGAGAAAAATCGCGTCCTGATGCGCGGCCAGCTCCGGCGCGACCGCGGACTGCACTTTCTGCAAGGCGTCGTTCGTGTTCGCGCCGGTGACCGCGCCGAACACGGCGCCGACGCGGTTCAACATCTGCCCTGTACGCTCCATCGCGTCGATCGTGTTGGCGAACGTCGGCGCTTCCTTCTGCTGCGCGATCTTGTTCACCTCGGCCAGCTGCTCGCGCATGCCCGCTTCGATCGCGGGCTGGTAGTCGGCGTCCTTGATCTTGTCGAACGGCGGCGCCTGGAACGGCAGCGCGCTCGCGGTGGCGAAAGGATTGCTCGCCGGCAGGGCCGCCGTGGACGTCTTCGCCAGCGCATCCGGCGCGTTCGCCAGCATGCCGATACCGCCGATCAGGATCAGGTTCATCGTCGTCGCCAAGAGCCGTGTTCGCAGCATGAAACGTCCTCGCTGGATAAGGGAAGCGCCGCGCGGGACCGGTCGGCCGTGAGCGGCAGGGTCGCGCAGCTTAGCGGACTCATGCCCTGGCGACATATGCCTTTCGGCCCGGTCGGGCGCCTTTTTCCCAAAATCCCCTTCGCTTCAGCGCAAATCGCGCAAGGCGGGTTGCAGCACCGCCCAGACGTTTTCGAGCACTTTCGGCTGCGCCTTCGCGTTCGGATGGAGGCCGTCGTCCTGCATCAAATCGGGGTCCAGCGCGACGCCGTCGAGCAGGAACGGCAGCAAGGGCGCGTTGAATTCGGCGGCGAGGCCCCGATACATCGAACGCAGGCCGTCGCGATACTGCGGCCCGTAGTTGACCGGCAGCTCGATGCCGACCAGCAGCGCATGCGCGCCGGCCGCACGGATCGCCGTGAGAATCTTGACCAGATTCGCGCGCGCCTCGGCCAACGGCAGGCCGCGCAGGCCGTCGTTGGCGCCGAGTTCGACGATGACGAGGGCCGGATGGTGTTCGGCGAGCAACGGCGGCAGGCGCGCGAGTCCGCCCGACGTGGTTTCGCCGCTGATGCTGGCGTTGACCACGGCGCGCGGCGGCACGGATGCCTGCAGGCGTTCGGCCAGAAGGTTCACCCAACCCTCCTTGACCGCGATACCGTGGGCGGCGGAGAGGGAATCACCGAGCACGAGAATCGGCGGCGTCGCCGCCGACGCAAGCGAAGCGAACCATCCGAATGCGAAGCACAACAGGACACGACGAAGCATGAGCGCAGACACCACGGCCGCCTTGAGTGCCTCCGAGATTAGCAAAGTCGTCGACGGCCCCGACGGCCGCCTGACGATTCTCGACGGCATCGCCCTCGAGGTCGCGCACGGCGACAGCCTCGCCATCGTCGGCGCCTCCGGTTCCGGCAAGACCACCCTGCTCGGCCTCCTCGCCGGACTCGATCGCCCGACCCGCGGCACGATCACGCTGGCCGGCCAGCGGCTCGACGCGCTCGACGAGGAAGCCCGTGCGCGCCTGCGCCGACGCCTGGTCGGCTTCGTGTTCCAGAGTTTCCATTTGCTGCCGGCACTGAACGCCGAAGAGAACGTGATGCTGCCGCTGGACCTCGAAGGCCGCGACGATGCGCGCGACCGCGCCGCCGACGCGCTCGCACGGGTCGGCCTGGACCGGCGGCGTCACCACTTTCCGCATCAGCTGTCCGGCGGCGAGCAGCAGCGCGTCGCGCTCGCGCGCGCATTCGTGCACGGACCGCAGATCCTGTTCGCCGACGAACCGACCGGCAACCTCGACCAGCGCACCGGCGCCAGCGTCGGCGACCTGCTGTTCGCGCTGAATCGCGAACATGCCACGACGCTGGTGCTGGTCACCCACGACGGCAAGCTCGCCGAGCGCTGCGCGCGCAGCCTGCAGTTGCGCGAAGGGCGCATCGTCGAGGCGCTCGCGTGAGGCCGCTCGCGTTCGCGGCGCGCAGCCTGCGCCGCGAATTCCGTCACGCCGAACTCGCGACGCTGGCGGCAGCGCTCGTGCTGGCGGTCGCCGCGCTGGCCGCGGTGGCGACCCTGGCCAGCCGCGTCGAGCGTGCGATCGTCGCCTCGGCCGCCGAACTGATCGGCGGCGATCTCGGCATCAATGCCGGCAAGGCGTTGCCGGCCGCATTCGTCGACGAGGCGCGGCGACGCGGCCTAGCGACGAACGTGCTCGCCGATTTCCCCAGCGTCGTGTTCGCCGGCGAAGCGAGCAAGCTGGCCGACGTGCGCGCCAGCGACGGCGCGTTTCCGCTGCGCGGCGCACTCAGCGTGCTCGACGCGAGCGGTACGGAAAAGCCGGCGCATGCGCCGCCGCCCGGCACGATCTATGCGGACCATGCGGCGCTGGTCGCGCTCGGTGTCGGCGTCGGCGCGAAGGTGCAGCTCGGCGGCCGCGATGTCGTGGTCGGCGGCGAGATCGCGAAATCGCCCGACGGCGGCAACCTGTTCCGCCTCGCGCCGCGCGTGCTGATGAATCTCGCCGACGCACAGGCGAGCGGCCTGGTCGGCCTCGGCAGCCGCGCGCGCCATCGCCTGCTCGTCGCCGGCGACGAGAATGCCGTGGGCGCATTCGCGGCCTGGGCCAAGCCGCAGCTGCCGGACGGCGCCGAAATCACGACGGTGGAAGATGCGCAGCAGAATCTGCGCACCGCGTTCGAGCGCGGCGAAAGTTTCCTGCGCCTGGCCGCGCTGCTGGCGGCGCTGCTGTCCGGCGTCGCCGTCGCGCTCGCCGCGCAGCGCTTCGCGCGGCGCAAGGTCGAGGAGGTCGCGCTGCTGCGCTGCCTCGGCGCCAGCCGCGCGGAGATCCTCGCCGCCTTGCTGCTCGAACTCGGCCTGCTCGCGCTGCCGGCCTGCCTGCTCGGCCTGTTGCTGGGGCTCGGACTGCAGCAGCTCGTGCTGCACCTGGCCAGCGGCCTGCTGCCGGGCGCGCCGCCAGGGTTGCCGTGGGGGCCACCGCTGGCCGCGTTCGTCGTCGGCCTGGCCGTGCTGTTCGGCTTCGCATTGCCGCCGTTGCTGCGCTTGCGCGACGTCGAACCGATGCGCGTGTTCCGCCAGGAAACGACCGCGCGCGTGCGCCGCTTCGATGCGCTGTACCTGCTGCCGCTCGTCGTCGGCGCGCTGCTGATCGTGTTCGGCGCGGGCAATCTGCGCCTCGCCGGCACACTGGCGGCCGGGTTCGCCGGCGTCGCTTTCGCCACATTCGTGTTCGGCCTGCTGCTGCTGAAACTCGTGCGCGTCGCGGCGGCCCGGCTGCGCGGGGCGCTGCGTTTCGGCCTGGCCAATCTGGCACGCCGGCGCGCGTTGACCTTGCTGCAGGCCGGCGCGCTCGCATTGAGCTTGACCGCGCTCGCCGTGCTCGCGGTGGTCGGACCTTCGCTGCTCGCGCGCTGGCGCGCGGAGCTGCCGAGCGATACGCCGAACTGGTTCATGATCAACCTGCAGCCGGAGCAGCGCAGCACGCTCGAGCAACGCGTGCAGCAGCTCGGCGCGAGCAATCTCAACACGCTGCCGCTCGCGGTCGGCAAGCTCGTCGCGATCAACGGCCGCGCGCCGGACCCGAAGGACTATACCGACCGCCGCGCCGAGAACTGGATCAACGGCGAGACGCGCGTCAGCTGGAGCGCCGAACTGCCGGCGTCGAACAAATTGCTGCACGGCCGCTGGTTCGATGCCGCGCGGAGCGGACCGCAGCTGTCGGTCGACGAGCTGTGGATCGAGATGTTCCATCTGAAACTCGGCGACACGATGACCTTGCGCGTCGGCGAGCGCGAGATCACCGCGACGATCGCCAGCATCCGCGGGGTCGACTGGGATTCGTTCCGTGCGAACTTCTTCCTGATGCTCGATCCCGCCAGCGGCGAGAGCCTGCCGCACAGCTACGTCGCCAGCTTCCATCTCGATGCCGCCGCGGCCGGCGCGCTGGCGGGCCTCTCGCGCGACTATCCGAACGTCTCGCTGATCGACCTCAACGCGATCCTCGACCGCGTGCGCGACATCATCGGCCGCGTCAGCCGCGCAGTCGCCTGGGTGCTCGGCTTCAGCCTCGCCGCCGGCGTGCTCGTGCTGCTGGCGGCACTCGCGTCCACTGCCGACGAGCGCCGCTTCGAGACGGCGCTGCTGCGCACGCTCGGCGCGCACGCGCGCCAGCTCAACATCGCGGTGCTGGCCGAGTTCGCCGTGCTCGGCGTGCTCGCCGGGGTGATCGCGGTGGCGGGAGCCGGCGCGCTCGGCAGCGTGCTCGCGCGCCAGGTGTTCCGCATGCGCGACTACGTGCCGCCGCTCGATGCGCTCGCGCTGGTCGTGCTCGGCGCCGCGCTCGTCGTGGCGCTGGCGGGCTGGGTCGGCACGCTGCGCATCGCGCGCACGTCGCCGATGGCGGTGCTTCGACGCGGCTGAAAGCGGCCTCAGTAGCTGCCGTGCTCGTTGCCTTCGGACCACCACTCGAACGTGGTCTTGAGGTCGACCGTGCTGTAGACGGTGTGGCCGCGATTGAGTTCGCGCCCCATCGCCGGCTGGCCGTCGAGCTGGCCCGACCACCAGCCGGTCTGCGAGCGGCCGCTGAAACGGATTCGCTGCGTGCCCGCGACGAACTCCATGCTGTGCGCGCCGTTCGCGTCGACCGTGTCGGTCATGCGGCAGGCGACGGCAGGCGCGTCGTTCAGCGAGCAATGCACGGATTCGCCGGCATCGTCCGCGCGAACGGCGCAGGTGGAAACCACAGCGGCAATCAAGACGAACAGCAGCGATTTGGCACCCATCGAATCATCCCGTAGCGGAGAACGTCCGCTTCTTTTCTGGTGAGAACCCGAGCTTGCAAAATCCCGCCGCCCGGGTCCAGTCGCGGTCCCGCGGCCGCCACGACATGACGCCATCCGCGCCGATCCGGCGGGCTCCGCCCGGCAGCCTTGCCGCGATGGACGCGCCCGCCTAGCTGGGGATATCCCTAGGTCGGCGGTATGCCGCGCGCGGCGCTGCGGCTAGGATGCCCTCGGTTTCTTCGCGCGAGCCTTCTCCATGTGGAACTATTTGTCGCCGATCCTCCTGCTGATCGGCTCGAACGTCTTCATGACGTTCGCCTGGTATGGACATCTGAAATTCACCGACCGACCGCTCTGGCTGGTGATCTTCGCGAGCTGGGGCATCGCGTTCTTCGAGTACTGCCTGCAGGTGCCGGCCAATCGCATCGGCTACGAAGTGTTCAATCCCGCCCAGCTGAAGGCGATCCAGGAAATCATCACGCTATGCGTATTCGCGGCGTTCTCGGTGTTCTATCTCGGCGCGGCGGTGCGCTGGAACCACCTGGTCGGGTTCGCGCTGATCGTCGCGGCGGCGTTCTTCATCTTCAAGGAATGAGCATGCGCCTGACGAGACTATTTCTTGCCGCCGTGCCGTTCGCCGCGCTGCTCGGCGGCTGCGCGGCGCCCTCGCACGTAGCGGCACCGGCAGCTGCGTCGAACGAGGTCCGCGCCGAGCGCGCGGACAAGGCCTTCGACCTCGACGCGTCGATCGCGCGCGTGGCGATCGACAACCCCTGGGGCGAGATCAACATCCGCGGCCGCGACGAACGCGAGGTCGGCATCCATGCGGTGATCCAGCGCAACGGTCCCCGCTACGCGAAGCCGATGTTCCGTTCGCACCGCGAAGGCGACACGCTGCACATCGACATCGGCTTCGACGGCGCCGTCGCCGGCACCGACGACGCCGGCCGCATCGATGCGGCCGTGTTCGTGCCCGGCGACCTCGCGCTGACGCTGCATACGCGCGACAGCCGCATCGCGGCGAAGCGACGCGTCGGGGAGATCGAGGCGACATCGGAGTCGGGCAGCATCCTGGCCTCCTCGCAGGGCCGCCTGAACCTGCATACGAACGACGGACTGATCCGCGCGACGGCGATCGGCGCACACTGGAACGGCGCCAGCGAGATCGCCAGCGTCAGCGGGCGCATCGTCCTGCTGGTGCCCACGTTCGGCGACATCGCGCTCGACGCACAGACCGGCGGCGCGCTCGGCAGCAATTTCGGCCTCAGCGTGCACACGGTGGCCGGCGGCGGTCACGAGGCGCACGCGCGCTACGGCGCGGGCACCTCGCCCCTGCGCGTGCGCAGCCGGACCGGCGAGATCGTGCTTGAACAACTCGTCCTGCTGGGCGAGGATAGCCAACTTCCGGAGGATGATGATTGACTAGGCCGCAAGGCCTATCGACTCATGCGTCTTCCGCTTTCGGCCCGAGGGAAAGGCCGCTACTGGGATGCCCGCATGACGACCTCGATCCGACTCGCCGCGTTGACCTTGCTTGCCCTCGCGGGCACTGCCGGCGCGGCGCCGCCCGCTCCCGCCGCCGCGGCTTCCGGTACGACCGTCTCGCGCGGGGCGGACTACGTCAGCCCGCCTGCAGCGCCCGAACGCTTCTATCTCGACGCCCGCACGCGTCCGCTCGCGCCGGTCTGGAAACCGGGCGACCCGATCCGCGAGATTCCGCGCCAGTTCCACGGCGAAGAGGAAACGCAGCGCAACCCGCCCGCGCCGGTCAATCCGGTCACGCAGAACATCGACGTGCTGGTGCAGCTGCAGCGCGCGTTCCAGCCGCGCGGCGGCGGCGGCTTCACCACGCCGCTGGTCAATGCGGACGGCCCCGGCTTCAGCGGGTTCTTCCCTCCGGATCCGAGCGGCGACGTCGGCGGCGGCGTCTACGTCGAAGTCATCAACGGCACCGCCGGCGATGCCAGCTACACGATCCATGATGCGACCAGCGGCGACCTGCTGGCCGGCCCCTTCAACATGCAGGGCCTGGGGAGCGGCGGCCCTTGCGCCAACGGCGGCGGCGACGGCGTCGTGGTGTTCGACCAGCTCGCGCAGCGCTGGCTGTTCACCGAGTTCCCGTCCAACGGCAACGACCTGTGCGTCTATCTCAGCGCCGATGCGAACCCGGTCAGCACGACGTGGACGCGCTACGTGTTCGCGACGCCGAGCTTCCCCGACTACCCGAAGTACGGCGTCTGGCCGGATGCGTACTACGCCGGCGCGAACGAAGGTCCGGCCGTGTATGCGCTCGATCGCAATCGCATGCTCGCCGGCCAGACCGCGACGCTGCAGCGCAAATCGGTGCCGGGCCTCAACGGCCTCGGCTTCCAGATGCTGCCGCCGGCCTCGCTGTTCGGCTCGACGCCGCCCCCGGCCGGCGCGCCCGGCATCTTCATCCGCGACAACGACGACGAGCGAAACAACCCCGGCTCGAACGACCCCGATCACGACTTCCTCGAACTGTTCACGCTGAGCGTCGACTTCACCACGCCGGCCAATACCGCCCTCAGCGGACCGGTGCAGGTCGCCGAGGACGAATTCAATTCCAAGTTCACGATCACCGACGGCGGTTTCGGCGCGATCCACCAGCCGGGCACTTCGCAGACCCTCGACCCGCTGCTCGAAGTGCCGATGGTGCCGGTGCACTACCGCAACTTCGGCACGTACGAAGTGCTGGTCGGCAACCATGTGACGCGCCTGGACACGACCGGCTCGAACAATCTCGCCGGCATTCGCTGGTTCGAACTGCGCCGCACGGGCGGGCCGAGCAATCCGTGGCAGCTCTACCAGCAGGGCACCTATGCGCCGAACGACGCGGACGGCCAGATCAGCCGCTGGATGGGCGCGATCGGCATGGACGAGTCGGGCAACATCGCGCTCGGCTACAGCGTCGCGCGCTCGACGCCGGCGGTGAATCCGGGCCTGCGCTACGTCGGCCGCGAGGCGAGCGATCCGCTCGGCGTGATGACGACGACCGAGACGACCCTCGTCGACGGCGCCAGCTCGCAGACCAGCGCCGACCGCTGGGGCGACTATTTCGGCATGGGCGTCGATCCGGATGACGGCTGCACGTTCTGGTTCACCGGCATGTACATGCCGAGCGGCGGCCAGTGGCGCACGCGCTACGCATCGTTCCGGTTCGACAGCTGCGGCACGCCGACTTTCACGACGACCGGCGACGGCCTCAGCCAGGGCGTCTGCGCGGCGAGTGCGAGCGCGGTCGCGCTCAATCCGGTCACGATCACGGTGAACTCGCGCAACGGCTTCACCGATCCGGTCGACATGAGCTTCGAACCTGGCCTGCCGGCAGGCTTCAGCGGCAGCTACAGCGTGACTCCGGTCAATCCGCCGGGCACGACCGTGGCGAACCTTTCCGTCGACGGCACCGCTGTACCGGGCCCGCACGCGATCACGCTGCGCGGCACGTCCGGCAGCACGACGCGCGATCTCGAACTCGACGTCAACGTCTCGACCGCCATCGCCGGCGCAGCGACCCTGACCGCGCCCGCCGACGGCGCCACCAACGTCGCCTCGCAGCCGCTGTTCACCTGGACGGCCGGCGACCAGGCCGCGACGTACCTGATCGAGATCGCGACGGACGCGGCGTTCGACGACGTGATCCTGTCGCAGACGGTCACCACCGCCAGCTTCCAGCCGACCGCCGCGCTGCCGCTGAATACGCAGCTGTGGTGGCGCGTGACCGCGACCAACGACTGCGGCGCGACACCGAGCGCGGCCGCGTCGTTCGTCACGCTGCCCGCGCCCGGCCAATGCAGCCTCGGCACGCCGACGCAGACGCTGTTCAACGACGACGTCGAGAGCGGCACCGGCACCTGGACGCACGATGCGGCGACGGGCACCGACAGCTGGGCGATCTCGACGACGCGCGCGAGCAGCCCGACGCATGCCTGGAAAGCGGCCGATCCGGCGACGGTGGCCGACCAGCGCCTGACTTCGCAGGTATTCACGCTGCCGAGTGAACTGAGCGGCCTCACGCTGCAGTTCGAGCACTTCCCGATCCTCGACATCTCCGGCACCTCCTGCCGCGACGGCGGCATCCTCGAAGTCGCACTCGACGGCGGCACGTTCAGCCAGGTGCCGAACACGCAGTTGCTCGTCGGCAGCTACACCGGTCCGGTATCCACGGGTGCCGGCAACCCGCTCGCGGGCAACCAAGCCTGGTGCGGTACGACGACGGGCAGCTTCCGACCGGTCGTGGTCGACCTTTCGACGTATGCGGGCCACGATGTGCAGTTCCGTTTCCGCCTGGGCAGCAACAACAGCATCTCGCGCGAGGGCTGGTACATCGACGACATCAGCGTGCAAGGCTGCGGCGTCACCACGCCGGACGACACGATCTTCAAAGACGGGTTCGACGGCACGGCGCCCTGAGATCGAACGTACCGAGGTTCCGTGGGAGCGACTTCAGTCGCGATCGGCAGAGCTCGACGATCGCCACTGAAGCCGCTCCCACGCGACGCGGGCTCCGTTGGGCCGCAATAGCGACAGATTGGACCACGGAGCACACGGAGCACACAGAGGGAGAACAGCTTTTTAGGGGTTGTCTTCGCTCTTCTTCGTGCTCTTCGTGTTCCAGGCTTTGTCTTCCCCCCGTACCCCTCGAAAGCATTCTGTAAGCGAGCGCGCGTAGCCTGACTCGACGTTCGTGCCTGCCCGCTTGCCGTCCTGTCGGGGCATCGCTCGAACGCACGCCGCATCCGATCATCTGAGGAGGAATGCCATGAAAGCGTTGCTGATCGCCATTGCGTTGCCGCTGGGGCTGGCCTTTGCCGCCGCCACCCATGCCCAGGTTCCCGCTGGGGCGCCGGCCGGCACGACCGGAATGTGCAAGGACGGAAGCTACACCTCCGCCGATACCAAGAAAGGCGCCTGCCGCGGCCACAAGGGCGTGAAGGACTGGTATGCCGCCGACGCGGCCGCGCCGGCCGCGGCCAAGTCCACGGCAGCGAGCACCGACACGAAGAGTTCGAAGAAGACCAAGGACGCCGCTCCGGCGGCGACTGCGGCGACGTCCGCGCCGGCAGGTTCGACCGGGCTCTGCAAAGACGGCACCTATACCGACACCGACACCAAGAAAGGCGCCTGCCGCGGCCACAAGGGCGTGAAGGATTGGTACGGCGCCACCGCCGCCGCCGCAGCGCCCGCCGCGAAGGCTGCTCCGGCTTCTGCTCCGGCCCCGACCGCAGCGCCAGCTCCGGCAAAACCGGCAGCGGCCCCTGCGCCGGCCCCCGCGCCTGCGCCCGCGCCGACACGCGCACCCGCTTCGACGACGGCAGCCGCAGCGCCGGCTCCCGGCGGCGGCGCCGGCAAAGTGTGGGTCAATACCGAGAGCAAGGTCTATCACTGCTCGGACGATCGCTACTACGGCAAGACCAAGCAGGGCGAATACATGACTGAGGCCGATGCGCTGGCCAAGGGCAATCACGCCTCGCACGGCAAGGCCTGTTCGAAGTAAGCGAACCTCCTGAGGAAGCCGAGGCGTCGCGGCACGCCGCCGTCGAGTGGTCGTACCGCGACGTCACTCGGCTTCCCTTCGAGATCAACGATGAACGAAGCGTGCGGCTGACAAAGGCCGCACGCTTTCGCGCGACTCAATCGCCGCCGCGTTCCTCGCGCTTGGCGCGTGCCCACAACGCATCCTGTTCGTCCAGCGACTTGCCGGACAGCGTCTCGCCCGCCTCGGCGGCCAGCGTTTCCATTCGCCGGAAGCGCCGCTCGAACTTCGCGTTCGCATGGCGCAGCGCCTGCGACACGTCGACCTTCGCGTGCCGCGCGAGATTGGCGCATACGAACAACACGTCGCCGATCTCGTCGGTCAAACGCTCCGGATCGGCGCCACCGGCGAATTCCGCACGCACTTCGTCGATCTCCTCGTGCAGCTTGTCGAACACCGGGTTCACGTCGGGCCAGTCGAAGCCGACGCGCGCCGCCTTCTTCTGCAGTTTCAGCGCGCGCTGCCATTCCGGCAGGCCGCGCGATATGCCGGCGAGCGCGCTGGTGTCGCTCTCGCCGTTCGCCGCGCGCTCCGCTGCCTTCAAGGCTTCCCAGCTGACGGTCTGCTCCGCGACCGACTCGACGCGCGCCTCCGCGAACACATGCGGATGGCGCCGAATCATCTTGTCGCAGATCGCCGCGACGACGTCGTCGAAGGCGAAGTGTCCGGCCTCCTCCGCCATCCGCGCGTGGAACACCACCTGCAGCAGCAGGTCGCCGAGCTCGTCGCGCAGATCGGCGTAGTCGCGCCGATCGATCGCGTCGGCGACTTCGTACGCTTCTTCGATCGTGTACGGCGCGATCGTCTCGAACGTCTGCTCGACGTCCCACGGACAGCCGCTCTCAGGGTCGCGCAGGCGGGCCATGATGGCGAGGAGGCTGTTGATGGAGGGATTTGCGTCTTGGATGGTCATGAGCGGGCGGACGATGAGTTTTCGAAAATACGTCGGACAGACGAATGCCGGATCGGCGGGAGTAGCGCCAGCGGCGCCATATTGTTGCGCAACCTTCGATGGGCGGTTCGTCGCGTGATCGTCGGATCGACGTCATTCCCGCGAAAGCGGGAATCCATTGAAATTCTTCCAAGCCAAAAATGGATTCCCGCTTTCGCGGGAATGACGACGATCGGTGTCTGTCAGAGAAATCGTGGCCGGAGAAAAGCGACCCGCCCTACGGCCGTGCGAACAACGCCGACCAATCCGCCTCGCGGTCGCCGACCGCGAAGAAATCGGGATTGATCAGCGATTCGCGCGCGTTGTACGTCAGCGGCCGCCCGTCGAAGTCGAGCACCGCGCCGCCGGCCTGTTCGAGCACGCACTGGCCGGCCGCGGTATCCCACTCGGACGTGGGTCCGAGGCGCAGGTACAAGTCGGCCTCGGCCGCCGCGATGCGGATGAACTTCAGCGAAGACCCGAGCGGCATCTTCGCGCTCGGCCCGAGCCGCGCGAGCAGGCTGTTTTCATGCTCGGACGCATGCGAACGGCTGCCTGCGACCACCAGCGGCGAGCCGCGCCGGCGCGTGCCGATGCGGCGAGACTTCGCGCCGGCCGCTTCGGCGAACCAGGCGCCGCCGCCTTCCCATGCGCAGGCAAGCTCGCCGCCGACCGGCTTCTGCACGACGCCGAGGATCGGCCGGTGCGCATCGATCAGCGCGATGTTGACGGTGAATTCGCCGTTGCGCTTGACGAACTCGCGCGTGCCGTCGAGCGGATCGACCAGCCAGTAGCGCGACCAGCGCGAACGCTCGCTCCATCCGATCGCCGCCGACTCCTCCGACAGGACCGGCAGTTCGGGCGTCAGCTCGTGCAACGCGGCGACGATCAGCCGATGTGCGGCAAGGTCGGCCGCCGTCAGCGGCGAGCGGTCGTCCTTCTGCTCGACCGCGAAATCGGATTCGTAGACGGCGAGGATCGCATCGGCGGCGCGCTGCGCGATCGAGCCCGCGGCGCGCGCAAGGTCTTCCAGGGTCGTATTCATGAGTGACTTCGGTTCAAGGTTGGGGCTTGAAGCGCCCGGCCAGATACTCGCGCGCGATGAACAGCGCGGCGATCGAGCGGCCTTCGGTGACGTCGGGCTGTTCGAGCAGGCGATGCAGCTCGGACAGTTTCCACGGCACCACTTCGAGTTCCTCCGGCTCGTCGCCGGGCAGGCGCTGCGGATACAGGTCGCGCGCGAGCACGACGTGCGTCATGGCGGTCATGTAGGCCGGCGACAGCGACAGGCGCCCGAGGATGTGCAGCTCGCGTGCGCCGAAGCCGACTTCTTCCTTGAGCTCGCGATCGGCGCCCTGCTCGACGGTTTCGTCCTGGTCGAGGCGTCCTTTCGGCAGGCCGAGTTCGTAGCGGTCGATGCCGACGGCGTACTCGCGCACGAGCAGCACGGTGTCGTCGTCGTGCATCGGCACTATGATGACCGCGCCCATGCCGGAGCTCTTCAGGCGCTCGAACGTGCGCTTCTGTCCGTTGGAGAATTCGAGATCGACCTGTTCGGCGCGCAGGAACCTGCTCGCATCGATCGGGCGCGTCGCATGGATGACCGGGGCTTTCCGCATCCTGCGATTGTAGCGGCTGCGGCGCTCCGCGTTCGCACGTTCAGCCGCGCACGCGGCGGTCGACCAGCGCGGCGACCACCATCAGGCCGAGAGCCGCCGCATGCACGAGCCCCGATACGAGGCCGAGCGCAGCCATCTGGGTGGCGACGGCGACGTGCGTACCGCCCTCGTTCGCATGGGCGATCAGATACGCCGAGACCGTGCTGCTGGCGATGCTCGCCAGCAGGTAGAGCAGGCATCCGCCACCGAGGAACAGGCAGGGGCGTCGATGCTGTGGCCAGTACACCAGCGCCAGGATGCCGCCGACCAGACACGCCAGCAGCGCCGGCGACTGCGCCAGCAGCTGCGGAAACAAAACGGATGCGAAACCGTTCATGGAGCCCCTCCTGCAAACGCCGCCAGTGCCTGCGCATGCAGCGCCGGCGTGCCCGCCAGCGCGCTGCGCGTGTCCAGGCCGATCGCGCCACCGTCGAGATCGGTGAATACGCCACCGGCCTCGCGCACGATGACCACGAGCGGCGCGATATCGAGGATGTTGAGATCGGATTCGACGATCAGGTCGATCGCGCCGCGCGCGAGCAGGTGATAGTGCAGGAAATCGCCGTAGCCGCGTATGCGCCCGCTGCGGCGCACGAGATCGGCGAGCGCATTCCAGCGCGCGGGCGAAGCAGCCAGCGATTTCAGGTTGCCGGTCGAGATCGCGCTCGACGGACCGAATTCGCGCACGTCCGACACGAAAACGCGCTTCGCTTCGCCGTCGCCGCGGCGCACGAACGCGCCGGCGCCGCGCACCGCGTGCGCGCGCTCGCCGTACTCGCCGGCAGCGGACACGCCGAGCACGAGTTCGCCCGCGTGCATCAGCGCGATCTGCGTCGAGAACATCGGATAACCGCGTACGAAGGCCTTGGTGCCGTCGATCGGATCGATCAGCCAGAGGAAATCGCCGTCGCCCTCGCGGCCTTCTTCCTCGCCGCAGAACGCATGGTCCGGAAAGGTTTCGCGCAGTACCTGCTTGATCGCCGCTTCGGCCGCGCGGTCGGCTTCGGTGACCGGGGTCGCGTCGGCCTTGGTGACGACGGAAAAATCCTGCGCCCGGTAGCGCGGCCGCGTGATCGCCTCGGCGGCGTCGGCGGCGCGCTGCGCGACCGCCAGCGCGCGCGCGAGGAAGTCGCGGTCGAGCGCGCTCACAGCACCTTCAGCATCTGGCCGTGCACGACGAGCTTGCTCGAACCGTCCGGCTGCGGCTGGCCGACGTAGCGCAGCGTATCGGCCACCTGCTGATCGCCGTTGCGCGCCTTCAACGTCGCCTGCGCGTCGAACGCGCTGAAGCTCACCTTGAACGTGCCGTCGACGGCGAGATTGCCGTTGCCGTCGTCGCGCACGGTGCCGCCCAGGCTACCGTCCGGCTGCGAGGCGAAATCGGCCAGCATGTCGGAAAAGCGCGCGTCGCCGTCCGGGCCGGTCACGCCTGCCTCGCTCCAGCGCGCATTGCCGCTGGCATCGCTGAGCGCCGCGGTGGCGAAGCGCGCCTGCGTGACGACGCCGCTGATGACGCCGAGGAGCTTCAACTGGTGCAGGTCGAGGGACGGCGCGAGCAGTTCGGCCGGCACGCTGAAACGCAGGTCCTGCGCGAGCAGCGCGCCATTGCCTTCGCGCGTGACTACGCCGGCCGCGTCGATGTCGGCGCCCTTGATGCGCACGTCGGCGACGAAGCGGCCGCTCAGCAGCGGGCTTTTTTGCGCATGCCAATCGAGTTCGCCGAGGTCGCGCCCGAGCACGCTGATGCCGTCGGCATGGCCGTCCCAGATCGTGCCGCGCACGCCGGCCAGTGCGACGGGACCGAGATAGCGCGTGCCGTAGCGATAGGCGACGTCTGCCGGCAAGGTCCACAGGACCACGCCGCCGACGATCAGGGCGAGCACGAGCAGAACCAGCAGGATCTTCAGGATTCGCATGAGCGTACCGGTCGCGCCGACCGCCGCGCGCGGAACGCGGCGCCGCGGTATGAAAGGGAGCCGGATGAGCCGGCGTGGAACGCGTGTATTAGCACGGTATTGCGTCGGCGTTCAAACCGCGAACGTCATGGTGCGTCCTGCAAGGTCACGCGCGCGTTGACCAGTCCGACACCGTCGGCACGGTCGGCGGACAGATCGCTGGCCTCGACGCCGTAGCTGCGCGAAAGGTCCTCGACCCAGTCGACCAGGGCGTCGAAATTCGCGTTCTCGAAGCTCACGCGCACGCTGCGTGCGCCGACCGGCTCGACGCGCTTGAGCGCGCTTTCGAGGCCGGCCGTGCGCGCCGTCGCATCCGCCAGCGCGAGCAGCGAGCGGCCCTGCCGGTCCGCACGCGAGCGCGTGCCGGCCTGGTGCAGGCGATCGACCTCGGCCGCGCCGGCCCGCACGTAGGCCAGATCGCGGCGCTGGCCTTCGATCGTGGTTTCCAATTCGGCACGTTTCGTCGCCAGCGGATGCCAGATCAGCGCCCAGCCGAGCAGCAGCGCGACGACGATCGAACCGACGCCGAGCATGCGCCGTTCGCTCGGCGCGAGCTTGTGCCACCAGTCTGCGATCACGGCGTGCCTCCGCGGCCATCGGCCGAACCGATGCGGATGCGGCCGTCGACGCCGTCGCCACCGGGATTGGCCGCGGTGACTTCGACTTTCAATCCGGGCACCGCCGCGAAACGCTCGCGCACGCTGTCGAGCGCGGCCACGTCGGGCGCGCGCAAGCTCAATTCGAACAGGCCGTTGCGGTATTCCATGCCACGCGTCTGGATGCGCGTCGTGCTGCCGAGCACCGGTGCGATCTGCGTCAGCACGCGCAACAGGCCGCTCGATTCGGCGCCGCCGCGCAGGCGGTCCAGCCGTCCGCGCATCAACTGCTCCGGACTCAGGCGCGCCAGCTGCGCCGCATCGACGTCCGGAAACGCCTTGCGCACGGCCTCCTCGGCCAAGGTGTCGATGCGTGCCGAGGCGCGCGAGAGCTGCAGCACCTCGAAGCCGAGGTCGACCACCGCGAGCACGAGCACGGCGGCCGCGAGCATCGCCGCGAAACGCCACCAGCGAGCGCCGCGTTCGCCCCGGTGGAGCGACGCGAATTCGCCCTCGAGAAGATTGATCGCGCCAGCCTGCTGTGCCGGCAGCGCGCCCGCCAGGAAGGCCAGCGGATCGCGTTGGCGCGCGTGGTAGCGAGCGCCGGGAATGGCCAGCGCCGCAGCGGGTGCGGCTCGGAAGTCGTACACCGACAACGACTCGTCGACACCCGCATGGACCAGCCAGTCCGCAAGGTCAGCGGGCGCGCAGGCGAAGGCGGAGCCGTCGCCGAGACGCGCGATAGCGCGCCCTTCCTCTACCAGGACGGTCGACGGCGGCAGCGCGAGCGATTCGGCGATCACGCTGTCCGGCTGCACGCCCGCTTCCGCGAGGCGCTCGAGCCAGCCGCGCAGGCGGTTCTTGGCGACGACGGCGACGCCGATCGATTCGCCGCCGTCCTTCGCCGCCGCGAAATGCAGGTCCTCGACCGGACTCAGCAGCTGGTCCTCCACCGCATACGGCAACGCCTGCAGCAGCTGCGCGCGATTGCGCGCGGTCAGCCGCGCCCGCGTCAGCAGCACGTCTTCGGCCGGAACGAGCACGACGACTTCGCCGGCCGCGGCGAGCACCGACGCCGACGGTGCACCTGCGACGGACGTGCCCGGCGCGGCGGCACCCGACGGGCGCAGCCAGGTCAGGCCGCCATCGGGAGCGAGGCGAAGCAGCAGGCGATCGGACATGTCGAAACTAGGGGCCGTGGCGTCGAAACGCGGGGATTGTAGTCGAGAACGGAGCGGCGTCAGTCGAGCACTGCGTCGTCTTTCGACGAGGGCGCGATCGGCGCGGCGACGGTCAGGGTATCGTCGCTGCCGCGGCTGCGGGCGAGGACGCGGATGCCGCTTGGCCGAGCGCCATTGAGCGGTGCACGCTCGATCAGGCTGTAGAACGTGAAAGGCACATCGTCGAGCACGATGTCACCGCGGGCGAGGAAGTAGGTGCTGACGACGTTGAACATCGTCGGCGGCAACTGTGCCGCCTGCTGCTGACTCATCTTGAGGGCGCTGATCACTCCCGACACATCCGAATAGTTCGCCTGCCCATTGTTCCATGCCACGAGGGCCTGAGCGGAGGTGATCCCTGCCGCGACGCTTTGCAATATAGGAGGAGCAGCCGTGTTCACGTTGATCCTCGTTCCCGCAGGCAACACACAGACGTACGGCGCTAGTTTCGCGTAGACATCCTCCGTGATGCCCGCGACCAAGCGCAGCTCGGATACGTGTGAGAACAATCCGTTTCGCGGACGATAGGGAACTGGCTGAGCCAAGTAGTAGTTCACGCTCACTTCACCCGACTGAGCAGGGATGCCGAGCCAACTCTGCACGGCGCCGACGATGTTTGGATCGCCGATACCCAGGTTCGTCAGCAGCCGCTGGAACACGGCCGTCCAGTTGCTGCCGTCGCTACCTCGCAATGAGAGATTGTTGAGATTGAAGCACCCATTGAGATCGCGCATCTTCGCGCTGATCACACCGCCCGGCACCGGCTGTGGCGGCAGCGGCTGCGCCCACGGACTCTGGTTCGTATCGGGGCCTTGCTGCTCGGTTTGCACCTTCGACAGGACTTGCGCAGCGTAGATTTCAAGCCCTTGCGCGTAAGCATCGGCCTGCTCGGATCGCAGCGCGTTGCGCGTGCGCGCGAAGGCCAGCTCTCCGCGATCGAGCAAGGCCGCGATCAGGATCACCGCTAGCGCGACGACGAGCAGTGCGACGAGAAGCGCGACGCCGCGTTGACGTTTTGGAAAGGCACTCACGGACATGTCGCCACAGCGGACTCGATCGCACAGTCCGGCAACGCAGACACCAACTCCACCACACGCCGAATCTCCCCCAGATCGGCCAGCACGAAGCGCACCTCGACCGCGCGCGGCAGGCTCGCCGGTTGCGGCGGATCGGTCTGCGGCGGCCACGCGTCGCGCCAGGCGCCGTCGCCACCGAAATAGCGCAGATGGAACTGCTCGACGCGATCGAGCAGCGTGCTCGTCACCGGCGCGGAGTTCGGCGCGCGGTCGAGCACGAGGTAGCGTCCGCGCTGCAGCTTGCCGCCGTCGAACGCGTAGACGACGCGTTCGAGGTTGCTGCGCGGCTCGGCGAGCGGATTGGCGTAGCCCAGGCGCGTGAATTCGATGCCGTCGCTGCCGCCCATCAGCGCGGGCAAGGGCTGGCTGCCGGTGTTGCCGAGCACGGTGCGCGCGATGCCCTGGCGCAGGTCGCGTTCCAGCAACGACACCGTCCGCGTGATCGCCGCGAAGCGGTCCTGCTGCGCCGCCAGCGCCGCGCGTGCGCGCGCGATCGAAGCGAGGCCGCCGTAGGCCGCCGCCGCCATCGCGGCGAACACGACCAGCGCGACCAGCAGTTCGATGAGAGTGAATCCGCGCGACGATTTCATGGCGAGAGCGCCGTGCCGGCAAAGCCGCTCAAGCTGGCCGATGGCTGCTGCGACTCCCCGGCGAACACGAGGATGTCGATGCGGCGGATCTCGGCGTCCTGCGTTCCTTTCACGTCGCGCGTCCAGCGCCAGCTACGTCCGGCCAGCTGCAGGCGGCCGTCGCTGTGCCCGGTCGCCGGAAACGCGGTCGCCAGGCGCGTGTCGGTCAGCACGTCGGCCGCGACCCAGCCGGCCAGCGTGCGTTCGCGCAGCGCGTCGAAATCCTGCACCTGCATGCTCGCGGTACGCGTCAGCGCCAGCAGCGCGAGCGCGATCACAGCGAGCGCGATCAGCACTTCGATCAGCGTGAAGCCGCATACGCGACCTCTCACGGCGTCTCCACGCGCGCGGTTTTCAGCGTGCCGTCGTCGGCACCGGTCACGCGATAGCGCATCGGCGGGTCGCCGAGCGCGAGCGTCAAGGCGAACGGCGTCAGCTCGCCCGAGGAGAAGCAGACCAGCTGCGGCGTATCGTGCTTCGGCGTCGCCAGGGCGACGGGGCGCCCTTCCCGGCTGAGGTCGATGCGCAGGCCGGCGATCCAGTGCCGCGCGCGCAGCTCGCCGGTATTCGCGTCGTGCCACTCGGTGCCGTCGAGCCGGCGGAACGCGTAGCCGTCGTCGGCGACGACCACGCCGTATTCGCGTCCCCCGAGTTCGGCCTGGTTGCACAACTGCGCGACGAGCGCCTGGAACCGGTCCGACTCGTTCACCAGCTGGCGTTCCCCGCTACCGCCGACGGCCAGCGTCAACGCGACCGCGAGCACGCCAACGATGACGACGACGACGAGGAGTTCGATGAGGGTGAAGCCTTGGTGGGGCCGGGATTGGGGATTGGGGATTCGGGATTCGGGAAAGCGGCTTGGCTCGGGATCGGGCGCGTTTGCTCTACCGAATCCTGAATCCCGAATCTCCAATCCCCGCTTCACTCCCAATTCCCGACGTCCGCAGCCTCCCCCTCCCCGCCGGGTTTGCCGTCGGCGCCGTAGCTGAAGATGTCGATCTCGCCGTGCTGGCCGGGGCGCTGGTACTGGTAGGGCTTGCCCCACGGGTCCTTGGCGACGCGGTCGAGGTAGGGGCCTTTCCAGTTCGGCGCGTCCGGCTGGCCGGTCGGCTTGGTGACCAGCGCATCGAGCCCCTGCTCGCTGCTCGGATAGGCGAAGTTGTCGAGCTTGTAGAGGTTCAGCGCGGTCGCGATGCCCTGGATGTCCTGCTTGGCACGCGTGACGCGCGCTTCGCCCGGCCGCTCCATCACGCGCGGCACGACGATCGCGGCAAGGATGCCGAGGATCACCACCACGACCAGAATCTCGATCAAGGTGAAGCCGCGTGCAGGGCGCGGACCGAAGGGAGAAACGAATCCGCGCGAGCGGTGGGAAAGCGAGCGATTCATGGCGAGGCTTGTGCAGAGGCTGGATCGCCGCCGATCATAGCAAGGTTATGGATACCTCTATTTCCGCGCGGCTCGCCGCACGCGACCTCGCCGTCGTGTGGCACCCGTGCACGCAGATGCACGATCACGAAACGCTGCCGATGCTGCCGATCGCACGCGCCGAGGGCGCCTGGCTGCACGGCCACGACGGCCGGCGCTATCTGGACGCCGTCAGCTCCTGGTGGACCTGCCTGCTCGGCCACCGCCATCCGCCTATCGTGGCGGCGCTGAAGGACCAGCTCGACCGCCTCGACCACGTGATGCTGGCCGGCTTCACGCATACGCCCGCGATCGAGCTGGCCGAAGAACTCGTCCGCATCGCCCCGAAGTCTGCTTTCTCTCCCCCCGCCCAGCGGGGGGAGATGCCCGGAGGGCAGAGGGGGGCGGCGGCCGGGGCCGACGGCCACGTCTTGAAACGCGTCTTCTACGCCGACAACGGCTCCAGCGCGATCGAGGTCGCGCTCAAGCTCAGTTTCCACTACTGGAAGAATCGCCAGAGTGGACAAGGCCCCGCGCGCACGCGTTTCATCGCGCTCACCGGCGGCTACCACGGCGAAACGCTGGGCGCGCTGTCGGTCACCGACGTACCGCTGTATCGGAACACGTACGCCCCGCTGCTGCTCGAACCGATCTTCGCGCCGTCGCCGGACGCCTTCGAACGCGAGCCCGGCGAAAGCGCGGCCGCCTGCGCACAGCGGCGCCTGGGCGAACTGCGCGCGATCCTCGAGCGGCATGCGCACGAGACCTGCGCGGTCATCGTCGAACCGCTGGTGCAATGCGCCGGCGGCATGCGCATGTACGACCCCGGCTATCTGACCGGCTTGCGCACGCTCTGCGACGCGTTCGGCGTGCACCTGATCGCCGACGAGATCGCCGTCGGCTTCGGCCGCACGGGCAGCCTGTTCGCTTGCGAACAAGCCGGCATCGCGCCGGATTTCCTGTGCCTATCGAAGGGCCTGACCGGCGGCACGCTGCCCTTGTCGGCAGTGCTGACGACGACCGACGTGTACGACGCGTTCTATGCCGACTACTCGTCCGGCAAGGCGTTCCTGCACTCGCACAGCTACACCGGCAACCCGCTCGCCTGCCGCGCCGCGCTGGCGACCTTGCAGGTGCTGCGCGACGAGCCGGTGCTCGAACGCAATCGCGCGCTCGCCGCGCATCTCGCCGCGAAGCTGGCGCCGCTGGCCGATCATCCCCACGTCGCCGACGTGCGCCAGACCGGCATGATCGCCGCCGTCGAACTGGTGCGCGACCGGCGCACGCGCGAGCCGTTTCCGGCAGCCGAACGCCGCGGCCTGCGCGTCTACCGGCACGGCCTCGAACGCGGCGCCGTGCTGCGTCCGCTCGGCAACGTCGTCTACTTCATGCCGCCTTACTGCATCACGCCGGACGAGATCGACTTCATGGTCGAGGTGGCGCGCGAGGGGATCGATGTCGCCGTTGCCTGACACCGAAGAAAACGTCGTTACTCGCTGGTTCGGCGCTGGCTTCGCACAGCTCGATCCGCTGCTGCAGCGCTTGCACCGTCGCGGCGGCTTGCTGGCCGGTGACATCGAGATCCGCATCGGAAACGGTATTGCCGGCAGCTTCGGACGACAGTTGGCGCGCGCGCTGAATTTGCCGATCGATCGCCGCGTCCGCGGGTTCGAGGTGCGTATCGGCCATACGGAATCTTCGCTGATCTGGGCGCGCCGCTTCGACAACGGTGCAGAAATGGTTTCTGTGTTCGAGCCGGTAGGCGCGTGGCCCGAAGGACATTGGCTGGAGCGCACCGGGCCGTTGACGCTGCGACTGACGGTGAACATCGACGACGGTGGTTGGCGCTGGCTCCCCCTGGGCGTCAGCTGGCGCGGCATCGCGCTGCCACGAGGCCTGATGCCGTCATCGGACGCATACAAGCGCGTGGAGAGCGGCCGCTACCTGTTCCACGTCGCGTTCTCGCTGCCGGGAATCGGCCCGGTGTTGTCCTACGGAGGCACGCTCGATGCGCGCTGAAGCATGGAAGTGAATGCAATCCTCGCCTACTGGATGGACGCTCCCCTCGCGATCGCACTGCTGATGGCGACTGGCGTACATCTGCTGATCTACTTGATCGGTGGCGCCGTCGGTTTCCTTCTGACCGAACGCCTATGGCCGCGCTGGGGTATCGGCCAGCCGATCGACGCACATCCGCCGCGGCCAGGACAGATACGCGATGAATTTCGCAACGGAATCGCTGCCTGCCTGATCTTCGGCGTGATCACATTGAGCTACCGCTTCCTCTGCCGCGGATTGTGGCCATCAGGGTTCTGGATCGGAGCGCTGCAGATCAGTGCGTTCTTCGCATTCAACAACGTGTACTCCTACGTCACACATCGGATTCTGCATCTGCGGCCTCTGCTGCGTTTTCATCGCGTGCATCATCGCTCGGTACGTGTCACGCCGTGGTCAGGCTACAGCGTGCACGCGTTCGAAGCGGTCGTGATCGGCCTGACGCTGCCGCTGTTCATGCTGATCATGCCGCTCGGCGTCGGCACTGCGTTTGTACTCCACGCGCTCGGCATGCTGTTCACGACCTGCATCCACTGCAACTACGACCTTCTGCCGACTTATCCGACGCGGCATTGGCTGAAGCGACTCACCGACGATCCGGCCTATCACCACCTGCATCACGTACGGGCCGGCGTGAACTATGGCTTCACCTCGCGCTGGATGGATCGCTGGTTTCACACCGAAGCGTGAAGCTTCGTACGCATCACGCAGCGGCTTGAAGGCTATGAGCGCACTGCGCACAATCACCGTCATCGGCAGCTTGGAGACGCCCATGCGCATTCCCCGCATCTACGTGCCGCAACCGCTGCGCCCCGGCCGCGAAGTGGAACTGCCGATCCAGGCCGGCGAGCACATCGCACGCGTGCTGCGGCTCGACCGCGGCCATCCGGTGCGCCTGTTCAACGGCGACGGCGGCGAGTACGCCGGCGAACTTTCCTCGCTGGCCAAGCGTTCGGTGATGGCGCGCGTGCTGCAGTCGGCCGCCACGCCCGATCGCGAGAGTCCGCTGCGCATCACGCTCGGCCAGGGCATCGCGCGCGGCGAGAAGATGGACTGGGTGCTGCAGAAGGCGACCGAACTCGGCGTCGCGCGCATCGTGCCGCTGATCACCGATCGCACCGAGGTGAAGCTCGACGCCGAGCGCGCCGAGCGCCGCCTGTCGCACTGGGAAGCCGTGATCGCCTCGGCCTGCGAGCAGTGCGGCCGCAACCGCCTGCCCGAACTCGGCGAACCGGTGCGCCTGGCCGACTGGGCTGCCGGCCTCGGCGAAGAAAGCGGTCTTCGCCTCGCGCTCGATCCGCACGGCGACACCGGCGTGCGCGACCTCGTCGTCGGCAGCGTCGCGACGCTGGCGGTCGGTCCCGAAGGCGGCTTGTCCGAACACGACCTGGCGACGCTGGACCAAGCCGGGTTTCGCGGCCTGCGGCTGGGTCCGCGCATCCTGCGCACGGAAACGGCCGGCCTCGCCGCACTGGCCGCGCTGCAGGCGATCCACGGCGATCTCTAGCGGACGCAGGGGGAAATATTCCCAGCTGCGGCGCAGCATCGTTTTTGCCGCTTTCGCGTCCTGGCGCTCGCAGCGGAACGTGCGAAACTGACCCGGGTTTGCCGCGACGACCCATCCGGCGACCTTCGTCTGCATTCCTCCGAGCGTAAGGATTCGCGCCCGACCGCGGTCCCTTGCTCGCGCAGTGCACGCATGGGCCCGGATCGTGCGAGCGAATCTGCGCAGTCACTTCGCCAACCACCATGGGGAGAAGTCACATGAAGACGCACCACCGCCAGGCACGCATTTCCCTTTTTGCACTTTTGGCCCTCGCGGCCGCGCCGACGCTCGCCATCGCGATCGAGAACGCCCAGCAAGCCATCGTCACGCCCGCCTACGAGAAGAGCATGCGCACGATGGAAATGATGACCAAGCTCGACGCCAACGGCGACCACATGGTCAGCAAGGAAGAAGGCGAAGCGTATTTCAGCAAGCTGTTCGATACGCTGGACCGCAATCACGACGGCGTGCTCGACCGCACCGAATGGGTCGGCGCGGCCGAGGACAAGGAAGTCGTGAGCCTCTCGACCGGCGGCTACGCGCGCGCGCTCGCGTCGATGGACATGATGAAGATGGTCGACACCGACGGCGACCACACCGTCAGCAAGGACGAATTCATCAAGGCGCACGAAGCGCTGTTCAACAAGATGGCCGGCGGCCAGAGCGCGATCGACGTACAGCACTGGGTATCGGGGCATTTCCCGAAATAACGCCCCGCACGCGGGTGACGACGCCGGGCGCGTACGCATGTGCGCGCCCGCTGCGACGCAACGGGCGCTCCGATCGAATCGAGTCCGCGGCGAGTCGCGCGAGCGTGCAGTGTCCCCGCGTCAGCGCGGCCGCCCACCCGCCTTCACCGGATCGAACTCCAGATAGAGAATCGTGCGCGACGCCTCCGACGCGTTCACCGCGAAGTGATCGAGCGAGCCGTCGAAGACCAAGGTGCCACCATTGGCGTGCTGCCGGAATTCGCCGCCGACGTTGAGATAGCAGTAGTTGCGCTCGTGCGGGGCGTCGATCGTGACATGGCATTGCAGCAGCCCTTCCTCGGCGAGCTCCGGATGGCGGTGCGTCGACAGGAACCCATGGGGCTTCAACTGCGAGAACCCGGCCACCTTGATCCCCGAAAACCGCCGCAGCAACCCGAGCGTGTTCGGAAACAGGTCGACGACGAACGGCAGCGGTTCGTCGTTCAACAGCAGCGCGTACTGGACCCAATGCGGATTCTCGCGCCAGCCCTGCAGCCAGCCGAACTCGCCGCCGCCCTCGACATGCCGTTCGATCTCGGCGAAGACTTCGGCGTGCGTCTTGTCGACGCGGTCGATGTCGAGCAGTGGTGCGCGCAAGGCGAGGAATTCGTCGCGGATCGCCGGCCAGCTCGCGCCGAGGGCTGCGATGTGGGGGAAGGATTCGACCGGGTGGAACGATGGGCGGTGCACGGCGTCGACGGCTGCTGTCGGGATGGAGGCCGATGTTCGCAGACGCGCGATGGAGCCGGCCAGCGTTGTAGCAAAAAACGACAGGGATTCGGTTTTCGCGTTCTTCGTGGCGCCCTGCCGACCGGCAGATGCCTCGGCGCCCGTTTTCGCGCATCCTGCGAGTTTGGCCGACCCCTGCAGACAGCCTCGTCATGCACCAGCCTGCTTCTCCCTTCCCGCTCGCAGCGGGGCGCGCAACCGCACTCTGGGCCAAGCTCGCGCCCTTCGGCTTCTGGCTCCTGCTCGGCCTCAGCAGCTCGGTCAGCGGCATGCTCAACGCGATCAGCGAAGGCGAGCAGCGCAGCTGGCAGCGCGTGCTCGCCTACAACCTGCCGCAGTTCCTGTTCTGGATCGCGCTGACGCCGATCGTCGCCCAGCTCGGCCGCCGGACGTTCCAGCGGACATGGCGCTTCTTCTTCGCCGTGCACGCACCGGCCAGCCTGCTGATCGCCGCGCTGCAGACGAGTGCTTCGCTGATCGCCTACTGGCTGCTGCGCGGCGACGACATCGGCTCGGCGGCGCCGACGCTGTCGACCGTGTTCCGCTCGGATTTCATCTATCAGTTCCACCTGACCCTGGTGATCTACTGGGTCGTGCTCGCGGTCCTGCGCGGCGCCGAGTCGCGGCGCGGATGGCAGGGCGAGAAGCTGCGCTCCGCACAACTGGAGAGCCGTCTGGCGCAATCGCAATTGCAGGCGTTGCGCGCGCAGCTGCAGCCGCATTTTCTTTTCAACACGCTCAATGCGATCTCGGCGCTGGCGCTGGCCGACCCGGCGCAGGCCCGCACGATGATCGCGCGCCTCAGCGATTTCCTGCGGCTGACGCTGGAGGAAGACGCGCAGCAGCGCGTGTCGCTGGCGCGCGAACTGGAATTCCTCGACGCCTACTTGTCGATCCAGCGCGTGCGATTCGGCGATCGCCTGACGACGCGGCTCGACGTGGCGACCGACGTTCTCGGCGCCGCGGTGCCGCATCTGATCCTGCAGCCGCTGGTCGAGAACGCGCTGCAACACGGCTTGTTGCCGCTCGCCCGCGGCGGCGAACTGCACATCGATGCGCGGCGCGAAGGCGATACGTTGCTCGTGCTGGTGGAGGACGACGGCAAGGGCTTGCCGGCCGCCGCGTTGCGCGAAGGCATCGGCCTCGGCAACACGCGGGCGCGCCTGCAAGCCCTTGGTGCCGGTTCGCTGGATATCCGCGCGCGGCCCGGCGGCGGCACCGAGGTTCGATTGAGCCTGCCGTTCGAGGTGGCCGCGTGACCGCGCGCATCCGCTGCCTGCTGGTCGACGACGAAATGCTGGCGCGCCTCGCGCTGCGCCAGGCGCTCGCCGCGCATGCGCAGATCGAGGTCGTCGGCGAGTGCGGCAATGCCGACGAAGCGTTGCAGGCGATCGGCGTGCTGGCGCCCGACCTCATCCTGCTGGACGTGCAGATGCCCGGCATGGACGGCTTCGAGCTGCTGCGCCGCCTGCAAGCGGACGCATTGCCGCTGGTCGTCTTCGCCACCGCCTACGACGCGCATGCGGTGAAGGCGTTCGATGCGGGCGCGATCGATTATGTATTGAAGCCGATCGACCAGGAGCGCTTCGATCGCTGCATCGAACGCGTCAGCCGGCAATGGCAGCACCTGCGGCGCGAGCCGGCGCCCGCGCGTCAGCTCGCGTTCGCTGCGGCGCCGTCGTTCGTACAGCGCGTCAGCGTACGTGTCGGCGAGCACGTGCGCGTCGTGCGCGCCGACGAGATCGAATGGATCGCCGCCGACGGCAACTACGCGCAGCTGCATCTGGCCGGCGAAACGCTGGTCCATCGCGAATCGCTGAAACAGCTGGAAAGCGAGCTCGATCCCGCCCGCTTCCTGCGCATCCATCGCAGCACGCTGGTGAACATCGAACACGTGCGCGAGGTGCATCCGTTGTTCCACGGCGACGCGGAAGTCATCTTGCGCGACGGCACGCGCCTGGCGCTCAGCCGCCGGTTCCGCGACGCCGCCCGGCAAGCGCTCGGCCTGCGCTGAGCGTTCGCAAGCGCCTGAGAGCCGCTCACAGCGCGTTCGATCCCGCTCGTCACAAAACCGCTGCCGCGCGATCGCGATGGCCGCAACGTCGCGGCATCGGCCCTGCCTTCGTCGGATCTTCCATGCCTGTCGAAACGGTTTCGCGCGCGTTTGCGTGCTTCCTCGCGCTTGCCGTCCCCGCGATGGGCGCGGATGCCGGTGCAGCGGTGCCCGGCAACAGTCCCCGGTTGTTCGGCGAAGGCGTGATCTCCGGGCCGGCCGACGATCGCGCGCCGGCGTTCTCGCCCGATGGCGACACGGTCTACTTCGGTCGCGGCAATGCGAGCCGCTACAGCATCCTGGTGTCCCATCGCAAGGACGGCCGCTGGACGACACCCGAGATCGCGCCGTTCTCCGGCCAATGGCGCGACCTGGAACCTGCAATGGCGCCCGACGGTTCGTACCTGATCTTCGCCTCGAACCGCCCCTCCGGCGCGGCCGCGCAACCGCTCGACGGACACTACGGCGGCAAAGTGGCCGCTGCGAAGGGCGGCAACTTGTGGCGCGTCGATCGCGCCGGCAACGGCTGGAACGAGCCGCGGCGCTTGCCGGATCGCATCAACAGCGGCGACGCTGTCTTCTCGCCGTCGATCACGGCGCAAGGCACGCTGTACTTCATGCGGCCCGATGGCGAAGGCGGCCACTTTCATTTGTTCCGCGCGGCATTGCGCGATGGCGAGTATCAACCGCCGACGCCTGCCGGACTGACCGCGGGCGGCCCCGGCGAGGTCGACGCCGCCGTCGCGCCGGACGAATCGTTCATCGTCTTCAGCAGCAGCACACCGGCGCATCCCACGCAGAGCCGGCTCTGCATCGCGTTCGGTGCTGGCGGCCATTGGAACACCCCGGTCGATCTCGGCGACGAGGTGAACGAGGAAGGCAGCAATACCGAAGCGCGCCTCGGCGCCGATCACCGCAGCCTGTACTTCAGCACGAGCACGGTCGAACCCGCGCGCTATCCGAGCACGCGCGAGGAGACGGCGCGAGCACTCGCGCGGATGCTCGTGCGCGACAACGGCAGCGACAACATCTGGTCGGTGTCGCTGGCGCCATGGCTGGACGCGCATGCGCGCTGACCGTCGCTCGACCGTGTCCGACTTCCTTTCCACCCTACTGGAGACAACGCCATGTCCGATCGTTCCAGTCCATCCGTTTCGCGCAGCGTCCTCGCACTGCTGTTGCCGGTGCTCGCCCTGAGCATTTCGGCGGGCACCGTCCGCGCCGGCAACCTGGCGCCGCCGGGAGCGAACGAACGCGACAAGAGCGAAGCCGGCGTGCGCGCGACGGAGGACCACTGGCAGCTGGCCGAGGAAACCGGCGATACCGACTTCCTGGCCGGCATGCTGGCGCCCGAGTACCGGTCGGTGAATCCCGACGGATCGGCCCATGCGAAGGACGCGATCATCGCCGGCGCGGCGAAGAATCGCGGCTCCGACGAAGCCAAACGCAAGATCGAGGCGTATATCGCGGCCCATCCATCAGGCACGCGCGTGACGCTGCATGGCGATGTCGCCGTCGTCTCGTTCTTCGATCCGACATTGGGTCCGGACAAAGGCATTCGCTCGTCCGACATCTTCCAGTACGTCGACGGCGCCTGGCACGCCGAGTATTCGCAGCACAGCAATGTCGGCCGGAACTGAGATGCGCCCCGCTGCGACGCGCCCGTTCGCTGCTCGCCGGAGATCGCGGGTGCTGCTGGGTTCGCTCGCAATATTGGCCTTCGCGCTTCGCGGCAACGCCGACACGCTGTCCGAGACGGCACCGTCGACCGCAACGCCTCTCGATGTCGTCTACGAGTTCTCGGCCGTCGCGGCATCCAGCGAGCAGACGCCTTCGATCGACCTCGACGATGCCGTCGATGCGCGGCTGGCCGTCGAACTCGACGAAGGGCGCAGCGTCGCCGATGTCGGCCGGCGGCTGGATTTGCAGAGCGCGACATTGCGATCGCGGATCGACGCCCTGGTCGGCGCCCAATTGCTTCGTCCCGAGCGCGATGGAACCTATACGGCGACGTTCCCGACAGTCCGGCGTGCCGACGCGGCGATGTTCCGCGCGATCGATACGGACCTCGTCGACGAGGTCGTGCGCATCGTCGAACAGCGGCAACCTTCGTTGCAGAGGGAATTTGCCGACGCGCTGCACCTCGACGCGCAACAAGCGCGGTCGCTGTCGCTGGTCCTGCTCGGCGACGTGCTGTTCGATCGCTGGCAGGTGCGGCACGTCCGCAAGGATTTCCTGCCCGGCTATCCACCGGCGCGCGACGGAAAATCGTTCTACCTGCTGGCGTCGGAAGACGCGCGCACACCGACCGCGTCGCTCGGCTTCTACAGTCACACCGAGCAGCGTCAGGGCGATGTGCAGGTCGTCGCGTTCGGGCATGCGCGGACGCTCGATCCGTTCGCGGGCATGGACGCCATGCCGATTTCGAGTTTGCTCGACACCTACCTCAGTCTTACGCGAGGAAGATCGCTCGCGTCCGCTGAGCTGCGCGACCTCGGCTTCGTTCGGGACGGCAAGCCGGCGATCGCCGTGATTTCTCCCGATGCGTATGCGTCGCTGCCGGGCATCGCCGATCGCTTCAGCGTCGACCTGCTCGCCGCGTTGAACGCGCATCGCCCGAAGATCCTCGCGGCGTACGAACGCTCGCGCTACGCCGGCCGCGTGTCGTTCCAGGAATTCGCGTTGTGGTGGTACCACTTCTTCTACGCGGCGGTCATCGACCGGCTCGTCGCCGACGGCAGCATCGCGGTTCCGGCGGCGGGTTATGCCGTGTTGATCGTCGCGCCGGCGGACCGGCTCGCGGCGACGAAAGCGTCTGCGCCGTAACCCGGAAACCCCTGGCAGTCGTCGCTGTTCCTTGCAGCTACGGCTGCGCTGGTGAGGATTGGTGATAAGCGCTTCGCGGCTTTCAGTTCGAAGGGCAGATGATTCTTCCGCGCTTTTGCCCCCGCCGAGCGAGCGTCGAGACCCCACTGTCCCCCTTCGTCATTCCCGCGAAAGCGGGAATCCAAATGCACCTGCTCGCAGCCCCGGCACATCCCCAGTTGACGCGCCTCGCCGTCGAAGCGTCGAGATCCGCCGTCCCGCTTCGTCATTCCCGCGAAAGCGGGAATCCAATTGCACCTGCTTGCAGCCCCGGCGCATCCCCGGTCGACGCGCCTCACCGTCGAGAAGCGCCCGGCGGGAATGAAGGCAGTGAGGCGGCCCGCAGTGACCCGCTCCCTTCGCAACGCCGGCGGCGTTTGCTGCCGGCATCGCGCCTTCGCTCAATGCACGTACTCCATGCCCGACACAGTCGCGTCGTAGTGCAGATAGTGCCTGTCGTCGTGCGGCTCGGGCGTCATCACGGCCGAGAGGGCGTGTCGTTGCAGTGAAGCACGATCCGCACGCAGACGCCGTTCGGCTTCGATTGCAAAGAATGGTGTACGTTGGGGTTTCGCAGGACGTTGTCCCGAGCGCGGTAACGCGGGACTTGGCGCGTTTTCGCCCCTGATACACAGCCCTCGCGCATTGCGCGTGCACCGTTGACTCGAATGTCGCGTCAGCGCATGTTCGCCATGTCGCTGCGAATGCAGCGATCGGGATTGGCGTCTCGCTCCCCCAAGGCCTCCATCATCAGGGAGTCCACCATGACCAAGCAGTTCCCGTTCGCCAGCGCAGCATCGTCGCCCAACTCTAACGCCACAAATCCTGCCGATCGCCTCGACGCGATCGGCCGCTATCTCAACCTTCGCGACTGGTCGTTTGCGGTCATCGACCTGATGGAGGTCGCCGGCAAGGCGATGACCAGCGGTGATCGGATCGAAGTGTCCGATCAGACGCTGCTGGGCGTGGCCGGTCTGCTTCGGGATTTGGCTCAGCAGATTGATGAGCGCGTCGAGGTGATCAAAGAGTCGTAGGAAACGGCGGCAGGGTGCTCTTTGTTGAGATGTCGCGCGCGTCGCGCGATTCGACTCACGTCTCTCGAAAGAGCACTCTGACCCCTGTTTTCGGAATTCTAATATAGCTTAATTTCTGCAACTAACTCTGATTTATTAAAAGGAACTCCCTTCGAAAGAAATTCCTCACATAGCGCTTCCAGATTTTGAGATTTTAGCCCAGACTCAAATAGCGAATCCTGCACTCTTTCCCAATAGAAATTCTTCGGAATCACAATATGAGCCAGATCACTATAGTGGAATGACTGCCTCCAAAGTCCGCCATCCGACGTCCTGTCAGTAAGCAATTCGTGTTCATCCGGAAACCCGCAATTCCAGTACACCGTTCGATGCGAAAGACTACTGAATGTGGTAAAGGCACACCACGATTTGCTTAAAGAAGAATCCCAACTACCAACACCCAGAATATTCCGACAAGCAATTAGCGCACATCTCCAAAGTTCGTTATCAAATTTCGTGCTACTCATGGCCAAGCGAGACTCCTAAGGCTTACTAGGGTCGTATAAAAATGGGGCAGGTGAGTCGCCTAATGTCTTTTTAGCGTGAAAGTGCGGACATTTATGCTCCAGAAATGGGGTCAGGTTCATTTTTCGCACGCTCTCGAACGTTCAACGGCGCTCCCAACCGCGGCAGGCCTCGCAAGCGGTCACCACTATCCATCGATGAAAAATCCACCCGCCACTTTATACATGGCCCCTTATCCGCCTATGCCCCTTATCGAGACTAAAGCCCCTTTTGAATAATTATGTCCGTTGAATCAACGTCGCTAACGCTGGCACCAAAATGACCATTTCCATCCTGATCGCTCCCAAATAACACCAGCCAGCGCCCGGTCTCAGGATTGAAAGATATGCTCTTGACGGACTGCGAACCTCGAATCAGCCGGTTCTGTATCGCATAGCTTGTCACTGCCTCAAGAGCCTGCTCCCTGCTCAACCTCTGACCCTCAGCAGCAGCGAGCTCACCAATTGACCCCTTGACGGAAGCAATAACAAAGATAGTCAGCGAAAAATCAAGGAGAAATTTTCTCACCAACTTCATCGCCGCCGCCCGAATATCGAAGTTGCAATAGAAATGAGGTCAGGTTCATGTTTCGCAGGGGTCTATCCGCGATCACTTACATCCACGGTCGTGAACTACCGATCGGTAGACCGCCTAGGCTCGATGAAGATGACCTCCGCTTCGTCCAGCTCTGACCATCGCTTGTCAACGGCGCCTCGCCCTAGCAGGCATCACACAGCATATCGTCCAGCGCGGTAACGATCGACAAGCGTGTTTCTACACAGAAGAGGATCGAGAGCGCTACCTGCTGGTGATGCGTGAGGCGAGCCTGACCCATCGGTGCGCGATCCACGAGTATGTCCTAATGACGAACCACGTTCAGGCGCAACATCCTCATACGATGCCGCTTTGAATGGCAGCCAGTTGCTTGCGGCCGCACGCCCACACGCAATAAAAAGGGCGGAGGTATTCAAACCACCGCCCCACGCCAGGGTCACCCAATTTTTTAGGCGACACCAAAGATCTACTTGAAAATCTCCTTATTCTTCGCATACCCCAACGCCTGCTGCCGCGTGACCAATCCTCGCTTCACCATGTCCTGCAGGCATTGATCCAGCGTCTGCATGCCGTGCTGGCTGCCGGTCTGGATGGCCGAGTACATCTGCGCGACCTTGTCTTCGCGGATCAGGTTTCGGATCGCGGGGATGCCGACCATGATCTCGTGCGCGGCGACGCGGCCGCCGCCGACCTTCTTCAGCAGGGACTGCGAGATCACCGCGCGCAGCGATTCGGACAGCATCGAGCGCACCATCGGCTTCTCGCCGGCCGGGAACACGTCGATGATGCGGTCGACAGTCTTGGCGGCCGAGCTCGTGTGCAGGGTGGCGAACACGAGGTGTCCGGTTTCCGCGGCGGTCAGCGCCAGGCGGATCGTTTCGAGGTCGCGCAGCTCGCCGACGAGGATGTAGTCCGGGTCTTCGCGCAGCGCCGAGCGCAGGGCTTCGTTGAAGCCATGCGTGTCGCGGTGCACTTCGCGCTGGTTGATCAGGCACTTCTGCGAGGTGTGCACGAACTCGATCGGGTCTTCGACCGAGAGGATGTGCGCGTATTCGTTCTTGTTGACGTGGTCGACCATCGCCGCCAGCGTGGTCGACTTGCCCGAGCCCGTGGGGCCGGTGACCAGGATCAGGCCTTGCGGCTGCGAGATCAGTTCCTTGAAGATGCGCGGCGCGCCGAGGTCTTCCAGCGTGAGCACTTCGGAGGGAATCGTACGGAACACGGCGCCGGCGCCGCGGTTCTGGTTGAACGCGTTGACGCGGAAGCGCGCAAGGCTGGGAATCTCGAACGAGAAATCGACCTCGAGGAATTCTTCGTAGTCGCGGCGCTGCTTGTCCGACATGATGTCGTAGATCAGCGAGTGGATCTGCTTGTGGTCGAGCGCCGGGATGTTGATGCGGCGCACGTCGCCGTCGACTCGGATCATCGGCGGCAAGCCGGCCGAAAGATGCAGGTCGGATGCCTTGTTCTTGACCGAAAACGCCAACAGTTCCGCGATGTCCATGCTGTTTCCCCTGAAACCTCGAAGCGCCGGATCACGGCAGTATAGCCGCGCTAAATCGAGACCGTATGCGGGTTTACGATGAATTTTTGCGAAGCAGCCTACCATTCCATCACGACGCGGATCGAACAGGCCGGCCTGCGCGCCGGGCACGGCGACACGCGCCTGCTGGCCGTGTCCAAGACGCAGCCGGCTGCCGCGGTGCTGGCGCTGCATAAAGCCGGCCAGCGCGCGTTCGGCGAGAACTACGTGCAGGAGGCGCTGGTCAAGCAGCGCGAACTGGCGTCGCTCGGCGTCGCGCCGGATGCGCTGGAGTGGCACCTGATCGGCCCGCTGCAGTCGAACAAATGCCGCGAGGTCGCGCAGCACTTCGACTGGCTGCAGACGCTCGACCGCGCCAAGCTGGTCGAACCCTTGTCGCGCTACCGGCCGCCGCAGCGCGCGCCGCTGAACGTGCTGATCCAGGTCAACATCGACGACGAGGCGAGCAAGTCCGGCTGCGCGCCGGCCGATGCGGCCGCGCTCGCCGACGAGGTGGCCAAGGCCTCGGGACTGCGCTTGCGCGGCCTGATGGCGATCCCGGCGCCGATGCCCGGCCTCGACCCGCGCCGCGACGCTTTCCGACGCATGCGCGCACTGTTCGACACTTTGCGCGCGACGCATGCCGGTATCGATACGCTGTCGATGGGCATGTCCGACGATTTCGAGCTGGCGATCGCCGAAGGCGCGACGATGGTGCGCATCGGGACCGCGCTGTTCGGCGCGCGCCGCAACGACGCGGCCACACCGTAACCAATCATCACAATTGACAGCGATCTCTGGCCCCTGGATTGCTTCCAAGGCGCCCCGACCCCCAATACCCGGCCGTACCGAACCGATGCCCGCTCGCTCCCCCGCCATTCCGCGCAAACGCCTTCGTACCGGCGCGCTGGTCGCGTTCGCGTGGGCGGCGCTGTGTGCGGCCGCGCCGGTCGGCAGCGTCGAGAGTGGCGGCTCGGACGACTACATCGTCGGTTTCGTGCGCTACGTGCACTGGCCCGACGAAGACGCGGCGAGGGCCTGGACCGTCTGCGTGGCCGGCCTCGGCGCCAGCGAGCGCGACGCGCGCTTCGCGAACGAGCGCGTGCGCAACAAGCCGTTCGCCTGGCGTGCGGTCGAAGACGCGCAGGAACTGGAGGGCTGCCAGGTACTCGATCTCACTCGCGCCGATGCGGCGACGCGTGCCGCCCTGCTCGCGCGCAGCCGCGGCCGGCCGATGCTCAGCGTCGGCCGCGGCGCCGACTTCTGCACGGCCGGCGGCCTGATCTGCCTGCACGAACCCGGCGACGAACGCGCTTTCGAGGTCAACCTCAGCGCCATCAAGGAATCCGGTCTCGGCGTCAGCGCACGGCTGCTCCGGCTCGGCGCGGCGCATTTGCCGCAGGACGGCACGCCATGAACGGCGCCTTGCCTGTCGCGGCCACGCGCGCGGCCACTTCGGCCGCGCACATCAGCCGCGCGCTGCTGACGCTTTCGATGGTCTCGATCCTGATGATGACCCTCGGCGCGTTCGCGGTGAGCTACCACTTCCTGCACGAGCAGACGCAGCGGCACCTGCACACCTTGATGGCGCTGACCGCCAGCGAGGCCGTCGCGCCGCTGCAGTTCCGCGACCGCACGACGGCAGCCGAAGTGCTGCGCGCGATTCCGCCGCAGGAAGGCATCGAGCTGGCGCAGATCCGCGACGACGCCGGCCATCTGCTGGCCGAGGTCGAGAACGCGGACGAAAATTCCGTCGCGCACCTGGCGCGCGGCTTCGATGCGATGCGCCTGACCCAGGACATCGTCGTCGACGGCCGGCGCCTCGGCAGCGTGACGCTGAGCGGCGGCAACGAACCGCTGCTGCGCGCCCTGCTCGGCCTGCTCGGCTGGTGCGTGACGGTGATGCTGGTGATCGGCCTGACTTCGCTGATCCTGGCGCGCCAGCGCACGCGCCGCATCACCCAGCCGATCCACGAGCTGCGCACGGTCGTGCAGCGCCTGATCGAGCATCGCGACTTCACCCAGCGCGCGCCGCCGTCCGACCTCAGCGAGGTCGAGGACCTGCGTCGCGAATTCAACATCCTGCTCGACGAAATCGCGGTGCGCGACCAGCAGCTGCGCAAGACCAACGCCGCGCTGAAGCGCGTCGCCTACGTCGATGCGTTGACGGGGCTGCCGAACCGCGCCATGTTCGAGCAGGCGCTGCTGAAGGCCGCCGACGAAGCGACGGCCTTGCAGTCGCGCGTGTGCCTGTTCTATCTGGACATCGACAGCTTCAAGGCGGTCAACGACACGCTCGGCCACAGTGCCGGGGACGGCCTGCTCGAGGCAGTCGGCGCGCGGTTGCGCACGTGGCAGCCGCAGCGCAGCTTCGCCGCGCGCATCGGCGGCGACGAGTTCGTGCTGCTGCTGGCGCCGCTCCGTGAGACGGACGATGTGCAGCACCTGGTCGCCGATCTGCAGGCGACGCTGGAACCGCCGATCAGCGTGAACGGCCGGACCCTGCATCCGGGCATCAGCGTCGGCTGCGCCGTCTTCCCCGACATGGCGCAGGACGTCGACCGCTTGATCGAACTCGCCGACCAGTCGATGTACGCGGCGAAGAAGCAGCGTTATCGTCGCAACGGCGTCACGCGCTGGGGACCGCAGCGCGCCGATGCGGGACGATCGCGATGAACGGAGAATCGCCGATGGCGTGGGGCGCAAATGGATGGCTGGCCCGCGGGAGCCGCTTCGCGCTGCTGATCGCTCTCGTGCTGGCGCTCGTGGCGTGCGCGGCGGCGCCGCCGCCCAAGCCCGCGCCGAGCGAAGGCGCGCGACAGCGCGAGGGGCTGCGTGCGCTGGGCTTCCAGGAGAACGAGGGCGACTGGCGCCTGATCCTGCCGGAGCCGCTCTGGTTCGGTTTCGGCAGCGCCGACGTCAAGCCCGAAGCGGCGCGCGCGGCGACCGATACGGCGCGCGAACTGCTGCGCCTGGGTATCCGCGGCGTGCGGCTCGAAGGCCATAGCGACAACGTCGGTCCGGCATCGGTCAATCTGGACCTGTCGCAGCGACGCGCCGATGCGATCGGAAAGCTGTTCGTGGCTGCCGGCTTCGCGGACAACGCCGTCGTTCGCCACGGCCGCGGCTCCAGCGTGCCGATCGCCGACAATGCCAGCGCGGCAGGGCGTGCCCGCAACCGCCGCGTCGAGCTGGTCGTTTCGGCAGATACGCTCGCTCCCTGAGAGCGGCGTCGGACCGGCCATCCGCACGACCGCCCGGGGATGGCGGCAGCGGCACGCGAGTCAGTTATTCTTGCCGCTCCATCGGAGCGGCCATCCTCGAACGTGAACCCGGCACCCCCCGCAGCACCGTCAGGCCGTCTCGCCTTCATCGGCGGCGGCAACATGGCACGCAGCCTGATCGGCGCGCTGGTCCGCAGCGGCGGCGACGCCAGTCGCATCGCCGTCGCCGAGCCGAATGCCGATCTGCGCAAGGCGCTCGCGCACGATTTCGGCGTCGAGGTACATACGCAGGCACGCGCCGCCGCCGAAGGCGCCGACGCGATCGTGCTGGCGGTCAAGCCGCAGGTGCTCGCAGCGGTCTGCGCGGAAGTCGCCGAGGTCGTGCGGGCGCAGCGGCCGCTGCTGATTTCGATCGCCGCCGGCATCCGCATCGCACAGATCCAGGCGTGGCTCGGCGGCGAATTCGCGATCGTGCGCGCGATGCCCAACACGCCTGCGCTGATCGGCGCCGGCGCGAGCGGCATGATCGCCAATGCGGCAGCGAACGCGCAGCAGCGCGCAAGCGCCGAAGCGATTCTCGGCGCGGCCGGCAGCACGGCCTGGATCTCGCGCGAAGAACTGATGGACACGGTGACGGCCCTGTCCGGTTCGGGCCCGGCGTATTTCTTCCTGCTCGTCGAAGCGCTCGAGGACGCCGCAGTCGCGCAGGGCCTGCCGCGCGAAACCGCGCGCGCGCTGGCCACGCAGACCTGCCTCGGCGCCGGTCGCATGCTGGTCGAGGACGGCGAAGCGCCGACCGTGCTGCGCGAGCGTGTGACCTCGCCCGGCGGCACGACGGCCGCGGCACTGGATGCCTTCGCCGCCGGCGGCCTGCGCGAACTGGTGAGCGCGGCCGTCGCCGCTGCGACGCGCAGGGGCCGAGAACTGTCCAATCCATCCTAGGAGCTCGCGATGCCCGCGACGGCCGCGCTTCGTCGCGTGCACGGCGTGCCCCTACACTACCCGACCGGAGCCGCGCGCCAGCGCACTCCTTAGAAGCGACGAGACTTCCCATGCACTATTTCGCCAGCGCCGGCCAGATCCTGATCAATGTCCTGTTCGGCGCATTGATCGCACTGGTCGTCTTGCGCGTGCTGCTGCAATGCGTACGCGCGAACTTCTACAACCCGGTCTGCCAGTTTCTCTACAAGCTCACCAACCCCGTACTGATGCCGTTGCGCAAGGTGATTCCGGCCTGGCGCAACCTCGACATCGCCGGCGTGCTGCTGGCATGGCTGCTGACCGCGATCGAACTGGCGCTGCTGTACGTCGTCGTCGGCCAGCGCCTGGGCCTGATCGGCCTCGGCGTGATGGCGCTGGCGGATCTGGTCGACTTCGTGCTGATGCTGTACTTCGGGCTGATCCTCGTCCGCGTGTTCCTCAGCTTCGTCAGCGTCGAGCGCTCGAACCCGATCGTGCCGCTGATCGTCCAGCTGACCGACCCCGTGCTGAAGCCGCTGCGGCGCTTCATTCCTGCGGTCGCCGGATTGGACCTGTCGCCGATGGCGGTCATGCTGATCATCCTGCTGGCGCGCGTGCTGATCGTGGCGCCGCTGCTCGATTTCGGCCTGCACCTCGCACAGGCCGTCTGACACGGCGGCCTGCCGCCGCACGCAGCTGCGAAGCATCTCGATTCGCCTGCCTTGTCTGCCTCGACCGCAATCCAGCCGACGCCGGCTGGCGGTTGGCCCCGCAACTTCCCAAGCGCAAAATGACCTCGACGCCGACGAACGGCCGACGGCATGAACCGCAACGCTCACATTGCTCAGCAAGGACGGCCATGGGCCCGAGACGTATCGTTTGCTTGACCGAGGAGCCGACCGAAACGCTGTACCTGCTGGGAGAACAGGACCGCATCGTCGGAATCAGCGGCTTCACCGTTCGACCCGCGCAAGCACGGCGCGAGAAACCCAAAGTCAGCGCGTTCATCAGCGCAAAAATGGACAAGATTCTGGCTTTGAAGCCTGACTTGGCCATCGGCTTCTCCGACATGCAAGCCGACATCGCCCAGTACCTCGTCAAGGCCGGCGTCGAGGTTTGGATTGCGAATCATCGCAGCGTGGAAGGCATTCTCGACTATATCCGGCGGCTCGGCGCCCTGGTCGGCGCATTCGAGCGCGCCGACCGCATCGCTTGCGCATTCGAAAGCAAGATTGACGACATCAGCCGTCGCGCGGCGGGGCTTCCCTTCAAGCCGAAGGTTTACTTCGAAGAATGGGACACGCCTCAAATTACCGCCATCCGCTGGGTTTCGGAGTTGATCGGCATCGCAGGCGGCCACGATATCTTTCAACAGGTGGGGCTGGCGCCGCTTGGGCGGGACAGAATCATTGCCGATCCGAATGAGGTCGTTCGTCTGGCCCCCGACATCATCATGGGCAGCTGGTGCGGAAAGAAGTTCAGGCCGGACCAGGTGGCGGCACGCGACCAATGGGAAACCATACCGGCCGTCCGCAACAACGATCTCTACGAGATCAAGTCGCCGAATATTCTGCAGCCGGGACCGGCGGCGCTGTCCGACGGCCTCGATGAAATGGAATCGATCATACGAGGATGGGCGTCCAAGCGGACGCGGGCCCATTGAGCCGCCGTTCGCGAACACGCCGATGGGCGTGTTCGCGCCAGCACGGACAGCCCGAGCGCGACAGTCCAATCAATCGAAGCCATCCTTGAAGATCACGTCGCCGTCGGTTTCCGTCACGCAGTTGCCTATTTCGGAAGTGTCTCCGGCACCGTTGCCCTGCGCATCGCCGAAATCGGTCGCCGTTGCCGAGATCTTGCCGAGCGGCGGCCGGCTGGGCGGTATGAAATCCAAGGAGAAATCGATCGTACCTACCGTGCCGGTGGTGATGGTCTTGCTGCCGAGAAGGAATTCGGCGAGACCGCGGCTGCCGGGGCCGCAGGCGGTACCGAGATAGACGTCGATGCGATAGTTTCTCAGCGGTGCTCCCTGCAGCGAGCCCGACACGATCTCGCGGCCGCCATTCGCCGACAGGTAGGACGCCTGCGAAAGTTCAGGATAGTTCTGCCGCTCGTTCGGCAACGCCGCCGGATTCGGTGGCTCGTTCGCGGTCGGACCGATGTCGGCGAGATCGATATCGAGACCCGAATTGGCGAAGAAGATATTGGTCAGCACCGAATTGCCGTCGCCCGCGGTGGACGTCAGCCAGGCGCCGGCGCCGCCGCTATAGGCGATCACGTTTCCGCCATAGCTGCCCACCAGCGGCCCTCCGATCCTGTTGCCGGCCGCACCGGAGTCGACCTGCACGCCGGGGCCGCCATTGGCGGCGGGAGTACCGTCGCCGCCGAGTCCGATCCGGTTGTCCTGGATCTTGTTTCCGCTGGCGGAGAAGCCGGTGATCTGCACGCCGGCGTTCGTGCTCCAGCCAATCGCGTTGCCGCTCACCAGGTTGTCCGGCGAATCGATGATCTCGACCCCCACGCGATTGCCGAAGTTGCCGTCTCCCGACGCCTGGATGCCGATCAGGTTGTTCTCGACGATCGAGCCGCCGGAAGCGTTGTCGAGCACGATGCCCACGTCGGTCGATCCGCCGATGAGATTTCGAAACGCCGGATCGGAGTCGCCGATTTGTGTCGCGCCCGAGCCCGAAGTGACGGCGATCGCCTGGTGGTTGGGCAGCGTGAACAGCAACGGCGAGAACTGGTTGCCGACGATGCGGTGGTGGCCGCCGCCTTCGAGCCTGATCGCGGCATCGCTGAAGCCGGCGAATATGAGGCCGCTTACCGTCAGACGCTCCGACGAGATCTGGGTGCTGATCGGTGCGATGAATGCCGACGACACCGAGCTGTTGCTGCCGTTGATGAAGATGCACAGGTTGGCATCGAATCCCGTGGTGCTGGCATTGGCGACCCAGCCGGGCTGCGTGGTGCCGTCGATGGTCACGTCGCCGACGATGGGCGGCATCGGCGCCGCGAGTTCGAGGTTCTGCGCGCAGCCGCCGGGAATCGCAAACTTGACCTGGAACGGCCCACCCGCCGAGTTGGCGGTCTTGATGGCAGCCCGCAGAGATCCGGCGATCGGGTTCGTGTCGTTGCCGTTGTCCGCCGACGTCGTGACGAAGGCGGCGCCTCGGTCGTCGTAGGGCGACTCGTAGCCGCCCATGTCCACGCGGCTGCCGACGACGCGCGGGTTGCCGGCGACATCATGCGCCGGAAAGCCGTAGAACTGGAACGGATTGCCCGTATTGATGGCCGGCGAGTTCGAGGCGAGCGTGTAGTCGCCCGGCGCGTTGAACAGCGGATTGATCGCCTGATCGCTGGGCGTGGGCTGGAAGCCTCCGCTGTAGGTGCCGACGATGTTGAACTCGTGCATCAAAGGAAAGGTGGTGGAATTGACGTTGCTGAAACGGATGTCGGTGGCGTTGCCCCAGAAAATGTTGTCCGTGATGTCGGAGATTTGATTGCTTTCACCGGCGTTTCCTCCATCCAGCAGCAAGCCCGAGCCGCCCTGGTTGTTGGCGATCGTATTGTTCATGGCGATGAGATACGCATTGACGTCTTCCGGCTGCGCGCGCAGCGCGCCGGGCAACCCATCGTTCAGCAGCGTGTTGTCGGCGATGACACTGCTGTCGACGAGCATCTCGGCGCCTTCGAATTCGAGTATCGCGTTGCCGACGTTGTGCGTGAATTGGCAGTAGCGCACCTGGAAAACCGCGTCGTCTTCGGGATAGATCAGACCCAGACGCAGCGCCGCCGTATCGCCGTCGGCGCCGGCGTGCATGTCCATGAAGGACAACCCCTCGATGAAGGCGGTGGAATGGCCGGTGAGTTCGAAGTCGAGGCCGCTCAGAGCCTGGCTCGACCCACTGATGACGGTGTTGGTGGGATCGATCGTTCGCGTGGTGCAGGCGGATGTGTCGTAGCCGCCGAGCATCTGAAAAGTGAGCCCCTGGGCCAATGACAGGTGACGCCAGTTCGGCAGGGCGCCGAGGTCGTACAGGCCCTGCTTGATCCGGATCTTCAGCGTCGACCCGTCCGGCTGGCTATCGAAGCTGTTGATCGCAGCAGCCAGTTGCGCCACCGTCGTGACGCACGGCGATGAATCGGCGCGCGCGGTGCCTGCCGAAAGAAGGGCCCCCAGCAGCACCAGCGACGCGGCCGCGAAGCGAAGCGTGTGCAGGAAGCCCCCGCGTACCGGTGATACGTTCGGGTTCGCAACGGTCGCGGGCTCGGGAAGAGGAAGTCCTGTCGCGGAATCGACAGGCGCAGTCGTGGTTTTCATGGCAGCTTTCCTGGTGGGTAGGTGCGCGGCAGGCACGCCGATGCGCACGGTGATGTTCGGATTGACCTGCATCGCGATCACGTTTCGATCGGCTCAATCGCCGTTGAAACCGTCGTAGAAAATCAAATCGCCGGGCAGCGCTTCATAAGCGCCGCGGTCGATCGCCGTGCCGAGTACGCGCGGATTTCCGTCGAGGTCCTGCGTGGGGAATCCATCGGGTTGATCAGGCGCTCCGGAATCGAGCGCGGGAGAGCCGACACCGAGGCGAAAGTTGCCCGCGCCGGGATCGAGGAAATGCGGGTCGCCGTCGCTGTTGGTCGTCGTCGGCTCGATGGCGCCGACGATCACGCCGGCGATGCTGTAAGTCACCTGCGGCGGCGTCGGCGCATTCGATACGTCGAGATCGTGGAACTGGCCGTTGGGGCCGTTGTGCCAGGCGATGTCGTCGATCGCTTCGATGCTGACGTCGGACACGATGGAAACGCTTTGCAGGGTGATCCCGTCGCCCCGATTGTTCGCGATCGTGCTGTTGCTGAGCGAGATGTGCGCGCCGCTGCCGGTCGTGAGTTCCGAGGACGGGGTCGTCCCGCGATCGTCGTTGTCGGCGACGAGGCTGTTTCGGAGGGCGACGTCCGCGCCGCTGTTTCCGCTGCCGAATCCCCACAGTCGCACCGTGAAGCCGGGTTCGCCGCTCGTGTTCGCATTGCCGACGATGGACGCATGATCGATCGCCAGCTGGTGTCCGCCGCTCGGCACGGAAGGGTTGTGCACGAGCTGAACACCGTAGATGAGACCCGTGAATGTGATGCCTTCGAGCAGCGCGTCGCCGTCCACGTCGAACAGTTCGAAGCGGCTGTTGTCCTCCTCCTGCCCGTCGATGACCGTGTTGCGCGCGTCGACGACACGATCTTCTTCGGCGCATCCCGGCGCATAGCCGCCGAGCACGCTGATCGAAGCGGCGTGCAGCGCCTGCTGAACATCCAGCGTGGCGCCGCTGGCGTTGTCGAAGTCGTAGCTGCCGCGGACGAGCTGGATCGTGATGGTCGATCCGTCGGGCGCGCTGGTCCATGTGGCGAGGGCGGACTTCAGGCCGGCGAAGTCGTCGACGCAGAACGTCTGGTCGGCGTGCACGGCAGGCGCCGCGCATGCAGCGAGCACGAGGAACGGCCATGCCGGCGCATGCGAACGCGAGCGTTGCTTCGTCGCGATGCGAGACGGCGCGACGAGCAGCCGCATATCGGCAAATGGAACCTTGCATTCGGACATGGACCGCGCGCCGCACAGGAGAGGTATCTCTAATACGAACGCGATGGGCAAACCCCGCCAACCGGCCAATGGAGTCTCGAAGATCGATCACGCGATCGAGGCGCACGGCAGCCGCGACGCACGCCCGGTGGACCGTTGCGCGTCCCTCCTGCGTTTCCGTCCAACCATGATGACGACCGCCGCGGCGCCGCCCTTCCGCCTGGGCCAGGTTGCCGGTCAGAGGGGCGGTCACATAGGCATGGAGCGCCGGCCACGACGGCTTCTGCGGTCTCGGACGCGCACGATTTCAATGGGACGGATCGAACCCATTCGCAAATATCGTGTCGGAGTACTCGTAGGCGCCGATGTCGACTGCTGCTCCGACGACGCGCGGATAGCCGGCGCCGCGCTGGTCAAATGCGCCGACGGCGTCGGTCGTGTTGCCTTGATCGATTGCCGGACTCGTCGGCGCAAGCGCGTGCGTGCGGGTAGGCCCACCGTTGTCGGCCAGCGCGAGCAGTCGAGGGTCCGAGATCATCGTACCGGCTGGCACCGCTACGCTGGATATCTTGACCAGATTGTTCGCACCCGTCACGGTCACGGTGGGGGACCCGGCCAGATCGGCGCCACCGACCTGACCGCTGGGTGTGTTGTCGGCGAGAATCGAGCTTTCGAGATCAACAGCGGAGCTTTCGAAAACGACACCGCCGCCGCCTTCGCTGCCACCGTTGTTGAACGCGATCGTCGAATTGGCAATCGTTATCGTGCCCTGCGCCAGCACGCCGCCCGCGGCAAAGGTCGCGACGTTGCCCGAGACGGTGCTGCCATTGATTTCCAGAGGGGCACCGCAATAGATTCCTGCCGCTGCATCGGCGCGGTTATGGTCGATGGTGGAGGCAAAAATGGCAGTCGGAACGCTGCTCAGGACGCCGCCGCCGCCTGATGGAAGCGAAGTGGAATTGCCGCTGGCACTATTGCCGCTGAACGTGCTGTATTTGACCGAGAGCGCATCCGACGCGGTGCCCAGCGCAACGATGCCGCCGCCATAGGCGCCACCGACCATGGCGTGGGCCGTGTTTCCGGAGACGACGCTCGACTGCATGACGACGGATTGCGCGGCGACGATGCCCCCGCCTTCTGCACTGCGATCGGTCGCGTCTCCTGCACTGGAGACGGCAGTGTTGGCGTCGATCGTAGTGCCGCCGATATTCAATATGCCGAAGGACAAAATGCCTCCGCCTGCTGCCGCGGTCTCGCCCTCCGCAGTGCATCCGGTCACTCGCGAGTCGTAGATGCTGAGCGGTCCGGTCGAAAAGATGCAGCCTCCATAGGCCGCCGGCGCGGCGATCCGCCCGTGGGCGATCGTCAGGCCGCGCAACGTCAACAGCCCGGCGCCGCTGTGCGTGAACACGCGATCGCTGTCGTTGCCGTCGATGGTCAGCTCGTTCGCTCCCGGACCGATGATGGTTAGCCTCTCCAGGTCGACCGGAATGGCGCCCGTCTGCAGCGTGATCGATCCGCAGGTCAACGCGCTGAGATCGACGGTGTCTCCGACTGAAGCGGTGATCACGGCTTCCCGCAGACTGCCGAGGCTGCCGTCATCTTCGCAATTGGTGACGGGAATGGTCGCCGCCTGCGGCGACGATGGACGTGCGAGCGATGCGGGACCCGGCCCCTTCTTTGCATCGAGCAGGGGCGCGAGTGGTGCGTGGCCGCCGCGCAGTGGCGCTTCGCCAAGCGCTGCGGGCGTGGCGCCGAGCGCGGCCGGCGTTGCGAGCGCCAACGCCAAGCACGCGGACAAGGTTTGGAACGGCATGCATGCAGGCCGGGACTGGGTACTGCGGATCATCGTTGTCTCCGATGGAAGAATGTATTTGTCGGCGCTGGCAAGTTCACTCGACGCACGGCGCATCGGAAGATCGATCGAACACGCGCTATCCCAAGCGCATTCTCGAGCGTTGTCCGCGTGCTTTCAGGTTCGTCGAGATTGCCGATGGCGCACCCGCGTCCTTGTCGAACCCGAACTCACTCACCGGAACGAGCGTCGGGATGCTGCGTGCGCAGCGACGACGATCGATCCGGCACCGGCGAACCGCCGTCGACACCGACGAAGGGCCCGAGCAGGTACGTCCAATATCCTCTCAACGTCGGAGAATCGTCGGATGAACCCCTGGAAAGAGCGCGGCTCGCAAAGGCAAAGGATCGAAATGCCTTGGCGTCGCCCGATAGTTACGTTCGCAAGCGGCGTACTCCGCCACTTCGCATTCGAGGGCGGAGCATCTCCCGGGCCGTCGAGCGAGCTGGAATCGCGTCGTTCGACTTTTCGATCGGCGAGGGTTGCGTCGAACTATCGGGCCGCGCGGGGAGGAGTCGGAGCGGCCGCCGGAACAACGCCGCCGCTGAGCCGTGCCAGAAGATCCTTCGCGTAGGGCGAGGTCGATTTCGACAGGCGCCCTTCCGTCTCTTTGCGCAACGCCGCCGCTTCTTCGTCGCGCTTCTGCAAGGCCAGCGCATTTTCCAGGGCGACCTGGACCTCGAGCACACGAAGGTCTTCGGATGCGTGAGGCGGACTGCGCACCAGGGCGGCCTCGCGCGTCAGCTTCTCCGCTTCCGCGGCGAGCCCCTGCGCCAAATCCACTCGCGCCATCGCATAGAGCGAGTCGCCCAGACGATAATTTCCGGGAGGAAGATCCTGTCGGGCATACGCGAGCGAAGATTCGGCATCGGCGCGAGCATCCGCGACATTACCTGCATCGAGCAGCGCTTCGCTGAGCTCGGCGAGGGCGCCGCTGCGACCGGGAGGGTTCTTCTGACCCTTGGCCACCAGAGCATCGGCGGCTGGCTTGATGAGGTCGACTGCGCCGGCATAGTCATGCTGTCGACGCAGCAGATTGCCGAGGTCGAGTTGGACGAGCGCCATGGGCAGCCACGCGGAAGAGTCCGCTGCGGTCTGGATCTTCAATGCCTGGCGAAGCGTCGTCTCGGCATCCTGATATCGCCCCGCCTGCAGCAACACTTCGCCCTTGTGGCGCAGCGTGGAGAAGTGCCTGGGGCTGAGCGGCCCCGCCATGGCGTCGAGGACGACAATGGCCTTGTTCAGCTCGCCCAAGGCGTCATCGAAGCGGCTGATCTCGCCATAGTCCACGCCCAGAATGAGATGCGAGGCGAGCCGATCGACGGGTTCGAGTTGGCCCGCCTCCTCGCCATGCTGGGCGATGCGCACCCGCTCGGCGATGGCTTCGTCGAAACGACCCTGCGCCTCCACGATCGCGAGCAAGTTGTTCTTCACGGTGAGCGTGTCGCGACTCTCCGCGCCGAAGGCTCGCCCTCTTATGGAGAGCGAGCGCCGGAGCGCATTCTCGGCGCCGCTCAAATCGCCTTCATTGATGAGAACGACGCTCAGGTCGTTCAACACATGCGCTACGGGAACGCTGTCGTCGCCATAGAGGCTGCTCCAGAGGTCCATGCCCTTCTGATAGGCAGATTTCGCCTCTGCGAAACTGCCCTCGCTTTCGAGCGCATTCCCGAGCGTCACCCAATCGTCTGCGATCACGCCATTGTGCCCGGCAAGCGCAGGGCCGTCCTGGTCCAATGCCGATCGGGCCACCGCGATGGCGTCCGGGATTTTTCCCTGCCCGAGCAGGCTGTGGGCAATGGTTTCGTGTGCCTGCGCGAGTGTTTCGGGCGCGTCGTGCACGTCTCGCTGCAAGATCGAAATGCCGTCCCGAGCATGCACGAGCGCCGCGTCGTAGTCGCCGTTCACATCTTCGCCTTGAGCGATCCCCACGAGCACGCGTGCCTTCACATCATTGGGCACGCCCGGGTCCCGGGTGCCGGCCAGCGCCTTCTTCAACAGCGAGTCCGCACGCGCGTAGTCGCCGATCTCCTGATACAGATTCGCGATCAAGGTCGCCGCGTCGGCTTGCAGCGAAGGATCGGTGGAGACGCCCGCACCGAGCTGTTTCTCCCCGTTCTCCAGCAACTGGTGCGGGCTGATCGACTCGCCCTGGTTCACATCCGGAGACGATTGCTCGAATACGCCTGTGATGAAGGTACGGACAGCCTCGGCTCTTTCGCTCTGATGCCGAGCTCGCGCTGCCTCCTCGTTCGCGTGACGGGCCTGGACCAGCGCAATGACGAGCGAGCCGAGCAAGGCGAGAACGAGAGCGGCGGCGACGACGACGCTGACTCGGTGCCGCGCCAGGAATTTTCCCATCCTGTAGCGCGGATCTTCCGCCCGGGCTGCAATCGGAAGCCCTTCGAGAAACCTTCGTACATCGTCAGCCAGCGCTTCCACCGTCGAATAGCGACGCTCGGGTTCGGCGCGCAGCGCCTTGGACGTGATGACGTCCAGGTCGCCGCGCAGAACGCGCACCGGCAGCGCCTCCACCGTCGGATGGGCGTCGCCGGATGGCGGTGGAAGGGCCGCCGCCCTGCTCGGCAGAGCGCCCGCCGTATCGCCCAAGACGCGCAGCCGATCGAGCAACGAGGCATTCTTCGCCAACCCGTACGCGGGTCGGCCGCTCAGCAATTCATGCAATACGGCACCGAGCGCATAGACGTCGGCAGCGGTCGTCACCGCCTCGCCCCGCAGCTGCTCCGGCGCGGCATACGCGGGCGTGAACGCCTGCTGGCGCGTCACGGTCTCGTCGCCCCGTGCACGTTCCTCGACCAGGGTCGCAATGCCGAAATCCAGAAGCTTGAGGTCGCCATCGCGGGTGACCAGGACATTCGAGGGCTTGATGTCGCGATGCACGACGAGCTGGCGATGGGCGAACTGCACGGCAGCGCACATCTTGAGGAATAGATGAAGCCGCGCTTCCAAACCGCAGCGATATTCGGAGACGTGGGCGAACAAGGGAACGCCGTCCACGTACTCCATCGCAAAATAAGGGTGGCCTTGTTCATCCAGGCCACCGTCGAGCAGACGCGCGATATGAGGATGATCGAGGTTGGCCAGGATTTGACGCTCGCGCAGGAACCGACGTCGCAGTCCGGAATGCTCGTGATCGCCCCGAACGAGTTTGATGGCGGCACGCTGATCGAACTGTCCGTCGGCGCGCTGGGCGAGATAGACGACCCCCATGCCGCCTCGGCCTATTTCGCGCACGATCTGCCACGGGCCGATTCGCTCCGGTGCGATCTCCTCGTCGGACGACTGCGCCCACAAGGCCGCTACGCGGCCGGGCGCTCCCAGCAGACCCAGGCTCGCATCGGATTCGTCGTAACCGAGCAACGTCGCGATGTCTTCATGCAGCGCCGAATCGTTGGCGCAAGCGGCGGCGAAATTCGGGGCACGCTCCGCTCGCGGCAGCAGGCTGATCTCTTCGAGCAACTCGCTGACGCGCTGCCAGCGTTCCGCATCGACAGGACTCATTCGACCACCCCGCCGGCCGCCGACACGAACGAGCCGATGTTTCGCAAGAACCGAAGACGCGCTGCACCGCAACTCGCGCGCCCGACAGCGGACGCCTCCCGCAGGCGCCCCCACGGAAACGGCGCGCGGCACCGCGAGCCAGGCGCGCACACCCGATCATTTCGGAAGAACATCATGAGCTCCCGCGGCTACAATGTGTCGGCGATACGAGGCGTCGAACCCTGCCACACCCGGCGATTCTCGGGCCCGCCCGTCGGAAAGGACGACGGACGCACGGCTTCGAGAAAAGGCAACCCCGGCAACCCTTGCCACAAGTATACAAATCACCCTCTCCCGGCACAGGAACTATCGCCGCGGAGAGCTCCGATCGCAAATGTGAGGATCGGTGAGAATCGGATCGCGGGGGCTTCAAGAAGCTTCGAGCGGCATCGCGAGCGCCGATTCTGCGCTCGAGGACGGCCTCGGCGCGGCGACGCCCCCCGTCGCCTGGCAACGCCTTGCCCAGCGTAGGGGCTTGCGCCCATGCCAGGATCTCATCGTCCCGGCGCGCGTTCGACGATACGGCGACCAGGGACGATGCCGCGTCTTTACATCTCGAACACGCTGCCGATACCGTCGTCGAACCTCGATTCGGCAGCGCCTCGACTGTCTTTTGAAACGCGGGAACCCGTATCGACGGTGCGATCCCGCACATGCTAGGCTGAACTGGAATGTCGGCGCTCGATCGTTCTGGTCGAGCGCGTTTTCTTGCCCCATCAGGCAGCCGCAACGGGTATGACCGAAGGCTCTTTCACACTCATACTCGAACGCTTTCACAGCGGCGACGACGCGGCCGAAAAAGAGCTCGCAGACATCGTTTACAAGGACCTGAGAAACGTTGCCCGCCGGCATCTACGCGGAACGTTCGGCGATGCGACGCTGAGTCCGACGTCTCTCGTCAACGAGTCCTACATGCGCCTGGTGTCGCCCAGCGCCCAGCACGTACGGACCCGTGCTCATTTCTTCTCGCTCGCGTCGACCATCATGCGGCAGATCGTTTGCGACTACGCGAGAAGCAAGCTTCGCGAAGCTCGAATCATCGATCGCGGCCTGGATGCGAAGGACGCTCTCGAGCTCATGACTGGCGCGATAGCCGACGCGAACCATACCCTGACGGTGAGCGAAGCTCTGGAAGAATTGTTCAAGCGCAACGAGCGCCAGGCACGCGTTGCGGAATGCCGCATCTTCGGCGGAATGACGGACGACGAGACCGCCATTGCTCTCGAACTGCCGCTGCGCACCGCGCAACGCGAATGGAGCAAGGCACGCGCCTGGCTCGGCGCTTACGTCAAAGATGCCATCGATCAAAAATAGTGCGCGCTCGAACCATCGAGTCCCGCGAGCGACGCTCCGCACCATGCATCAGGCGAACCCACCTAGCGACTGCCGATATCGGGTCGCGATTTCCGAATGACCCATCGGCGAGTCGCCCGATACGAACCCCCTCCATTCCTGCGTTTCCGAGCGCGCCCCGGCCCGGCGCGCTCGTCGCATAGTCCGGGAGAGGGGGCTTCTCGCCTCGGCGATCGCATCCAAAGCGTGGCGACGAATGCAGGCGCCAGGAAAATGTCGTCCAGCTCGTCCGAATCATCGCACTGAAGCAACTGCAAGACTTTCAACCGCATCGCATCGTCGTCGGCGCAAGCCTCCCTGAGCTGCGCACTCCGCTCCAGTCGCGGCAATGCTCTCATCCTGTCGAACAACAGCCATATCTGATTCCAGCGCTCGGTATCGAAGGGAGTCATCGTCAGTGGCGACTGGCTGGGAGAAGGATGGAAATATCGTTGAGTCTTCGGGCGCATGGCGCGATGGTTCGATCGAAGGACGGCGCGATAGTTGAAAGCCCGGCTGACTCTTTGGCGGGCGTCGCCATGCACGGCCGACAACTTTTCATGTTTTCGAACCTCCTCGAACTGGCCGCAGGTTCTGCGGCGAGTACGTCCCAGCGCCCACTGAATTCGCCGACATCCCTTCGAGAGTGTCGCGCTGCGCATCGGCATGCACTCAGGTATCGCCGGGTGAAGAGCGGATTGGCGATACCTTATTTCTAGAACACCACCCAAGGACCTTCAGGCGCTCGTAGTTCGTGGCAAGCGATGCGCAGACACGACAATAGGTAGAACGATCGGGAGCTCCGATATCCGCCACGTCTCCGCGAAATATTCGGACAGCCTCGCCTGCTCGTCACCGAGATGACGAGCAGGCGAGCCCGCTTGTCCGGCAACCCCTCCGGGATCCGCCGGGGCTCGCCGCCTCGGCTACCCGTGTGCGGGCGGCGTAGATTCGTGGCGGACTTCCCGGGCGACACGCGTACTGATGACGGGGTAGATGACGATGTCTTCGCCGAGACTGCTTGGTGCGCTTTCCGCGTTCGATTTTCTTGCCCGGCAAGACGCCGCCCGGAAGCGAACCCAGGGAGAGTCAACTCTTGATGAATCCACAAGTCGGCGGTGTCGCCAATGTCGACGTCATCGCCAAGCTCCGTCTCATCGAAGAGACGTTGGCACGCGCTCGGCGGCTCACGTCGGCCTATCGGCGCCTGGTGGAACTCGCCAGCACGCGAGGGCTATCCACCTCTCCCCGTCCGGGCCATGTCGACCCCGCGGTCCCGCGCCGCGCCTACATGCTGACGCACTTGCAGTTGAATCTCGATGCCACAGCGTTGCTTCGTGACGGCTTCACGGCGCGGGACATCGCCGCATGCGAGGACTGGTTGCTGGAACCGGCCCCGGGACCGGCGGCCATCTTCGACCTGTGAGCGCTCAGGGGGATTGGCCGCAGTCGGAAAGTACGATTTCACGAGAACGGCCATCCCAGCTTGCATCCGCGCAGAATGGATTGCGTGGCGGGATCGCGAGTCACGTACTGCTGCGGCGCGGACGAACGGAAAGCGACATGCAGGCCCAGCGGATGGTCAGGCGACTTCGCCTTGCCGGCGCCTTCGCGCCGAGACCAAAGATCCGACGGTAGCGATCCCGTTGCCGAGGATGACGATCGGAGCGAGGTAGCGCGAGACCGGCCCGACGCCGATGGTCATCGCCTCGGTTATCCACGCGACGGCGATGCCGCCGCAGAATGCAATCATGAGCAGCGGCCATCGAGCTCTCTGTACTGTCATGGGTTTCTCCTCGGTCGTGCGTAGTGGGAATGATGCAAAGCGTGCTCGTGGAAGCTCGTCGGACACACTAGGCCTGCAAGGATCCGGACCCTCGAAAATTTTTCGGCCTCTGTATTACGGTGCCGGGCAGAAGACTCCGCCAATGCCGAGTCGCGCGGACAGGACCAAGCCGGTAGGCCCAGGACGGATGGCACCGTGTCGTCGCTCGCCCGCACTTGCCGCGCCGGTCGCGGTGCGCACCGGCGCCGAGAGCGGGCACGCGAGGAGGTCATAAGGGGCGCAAGCAGGACGAACGCAGCCCCTTGTGCCTGCATCTGCAGGGTGAAGCTGCAGATACCGACGATGCCGGGCTCTTCGCCGAGCGCGTGCGGCACGTCGATCGGCTCTTCGGTCGGATAGACGATGCGTTGCGGGCGTGCGATTCAGTCCAGCCGCTTCAAGAAATACACGACGCGCTCGGTTTCCTCGAAACCGTAGGCGACGTGTGCAGCATGGCCGGCGTCGTTGCCCAGCAGCGCGTCGGATGCGAGCTCGCGGCAGCCGAGCGACCGCACCCATCGTTCGACGGCTTGCACGAGCGCGCGGCCGATGCCCTGCCGCCGCGACTCGGGGCGAACGTAGAGCCCTTCGAGAAACCCGACCGGCGAGGTGTCCGCACCGTTGACAGGATCGACGCGCAGCGCCGCCTCGGCGAAGCCGGCGACGGCGCCGCGTGCATCGGCAGCCACGAAGGCGCGCATGCGCTCGGGCCGCTCGAGCAGTTGCCGTATCTCGAGCGCATGCTCGGTGCGATCCGCTTCCGGCCACAAGGCCGCACGCAATGACGCCCAGTCGTCCGCGACGCCTTCATCGGCCTCGCGAATCGACCAGCCGCCGTTCATGGATAGAGCAGTTGGCGGGTCCACACGTTGCCGGCCAGCGCATACAGGACACGCTCGTGCAGGCGGAAATCCGCGCCGTACCAGAACTCGATACGATCGGGCACGACGACGAAGCCGCCCCAATGCGGCGGCCGCGGTACCTCGGTGCCGGCGAAACGCCGTTCGATCTCGGCGATGCGCGCTTCGAACTCGGCGCGATCGGCCAGCGGCTGCGACTGCAGCGACGCCCAGGCGCCGACCTGGCTGCCGCGCGCGCGCGTCGCGAAATATGCATCGGACTCGGCTGCGCCGAGCTTCTCCACACGCCCCTCGACGCGCACTTGCACGGCGCCTGGCAGATGCTTCCAATGGAAGCACAGCGCAGCCTGCGGATGCTCGACGAGCTCGCGGCTCTTGGCACTTTCGTAGTTGGTGAAGAAGCGAAAGCCGCGCTCGTCGACACCCTTCAGCAGCACGATGCGTGCGGATACGCGGCCATCCCGGGAGGTCGCGAGCGTCATCGCGGTCGGCTCGGGATCGGCCGACGCCTTCGCATCGCCGAGCAACTTGCCGAAGGTCGCAAGCGCCTGCTGATAGAGTGACGCCGTTTCGTTCTGTTCGGATGGATGGCTCATGCGGCGCGATGCTATCACGCAGTCCGGCTACGCCCAGGACGTCGTCGCGGCGACGCTCGATGCGCTGCTGGCCCGCCGACGCGCTGCGCGTCGTCCCTGGCTGATCGGCCTGTCCGGCTTGCAGGGCAGCGGCAAGAGCACGTTCGCCGCGCAGCTCGCCGATGCGGCACACGCGCGCGGCATAGCGACGCAGGTGCTCTCCCTCGACGACTTCTATCTCGGACGGCGCGAACGTGCGCGGCTCGCACACACCGTGCATCCGCTGCTGGCGACGCGCGGCGTGCCCGGCACGCACGACGTCGGCCTGCTGCTGCGAACGCTCGAAGCGCTGCGCACCGCAGACGCATCGCGGCCGGCCCACATCCCACGCTTCGACAAGGGACGCGATACGCGCGTGACGCCTTCGCGCTGGCGCCGCGTCGTGACGCCGCCGCCGCTGATCGTGCTCGAAGGCTGGTGCATCGGCGTGCCGGCACAGGGTTGCGCCGCGCTGCGCCGGCCGATCAATGCGCTGGAGCGCGGCGAAGACGTCGACGCGCGCTGGCGCACCTGGGTCGATGCGCGGCTCGCTGGCGACTATGCACGGCTGTGGCGGCGGCTCGATACGCTGGTGCTGCTGCAAGCGCCGAGCTTCGCCGTCGTCTCGCGCTGGCGCGACGAACAGGAAGGGGCCTTGCGCCGTCGCGGCGCGCCGCACGCGATGGATGCCGCGGCGCTGGCGCGCTTCCTGATGCACTACGAACGCCTGAGCCGGCAGGCCTTGCGCGAACTGCCGCGGAGCGCCGACCTGCGCCTGCTACTCGACCGCAACCGCCGCGTGCGAAGCCTCGTCGACGCCGCCGCCTGACGCGAGATCAGCGCTTCAACGCACCGGCTCGACGACGACCGCCGTGCCGTACGCGAGCACCTCGGTGACGCCCTGCGCGATTTCGTTGGCGTCGTAGCGCATCGCGATGACGGCATTCGCGCCGAGACCGGCGGCGTGTTCGAGCATCAGGTCGAACGCATCCTGGCGCGCCCTTTCGCACAGCTCGGCGAACAGGCTGATGTTGCCGCCGACCAGCGTCTGCAGGGCCGCGCCGAAGTTGCCGACGATGCTGCGCGAGCGCACCGTGATGCCGCGCACGACGCCGAGCTGACGTACGACGCGTTGACCGTACAATTCATTGGCCGTTGTGACGTTCTGACGATCGATCCGGTTCATCGCTTCCTCCGTTCGCGGCACACGTTCATTGCGGCTGCGCGGCCCGCTGCATCACGCTGACGAATTGCTCGACGTTGAGCGGCTTGGTCAGGTAGTGGTCCGCGCCGGCACGCAGCGACGCCTCGCGCGCCTCGGCGGTCGAAGTGGCCGACAGCGTCACGATGCGGCCCTGGTAGCCCTGCGAGCGCAACTGATAGACCGCCGCGTTGCCCGAGAGCCCCGGCATCTCGACGTCGATCAGCAGCACGTCGGGCGGCAGGCGGCGCGCCTCGGCGATCGCGCCGGCTGCATCGGCGGCGATGCGCACGCGAAAACCGAGGTCGAGCAGCAGCGCTTCGAGCAACTGCGCGATGTCCGGATCGTCGTCGACGACCAGCACGTCGCGGTCGTGCACCCACAAGGCGGCGCCGCCGCGGCTGTCGGCGACCGCCGCGACAGGCTCCAGCGGCGGCAGGTCGATGACGAAGCGCGTGCCGCTTCCCGGCTGCGATTCCAGCGTCATCGTGCCGTGCATCTGCTCGATCAGCCTGCGTACGATGCTGAGGCCGAGACCGGCGCCCTTGCTGCCCGACTGGCCGCCGCGATTGAACGGCTTGAACACGCTCGCCTGGAACTCCGGCGAGATGCCGATGCCGGTATCGCGGATCTCGATGCGCAGACGCCCACCCTGCCACGCCAGCATTGCGCCGATCTCGCCGCGCGCCGTATAGCGCACCGCGTTCGACAGGAGGTTGATGGCGATCTGGCGCACGCGCACTTCGTCGAACAGCGCCGGAGCGGCATCGACGACATCGACGCTCACGCTGAACTGCAATCCCTTGTCCTCGGCCAGCGGGCGGATCATCTCTTCGATGTCGTGCGCGAGCGCGCGCAGGTCGATCGCGACGGCACACAGCAATGCGCCGGACTCGCCGCGGCCGTACTCCAGCAGGTTCTCGGCCAGTGTGAACAGGTAGGTCGCGTTGCGGCGGATCGCGTTCAGCGCCTGCACGGCGTGGGCGCCGTCGCCGCCGCGGCGGTCGAGCAGGTGCAGGTAGCCGAAGATCGACGTCAGCGGCGTGCGAAATTCGTGGCTCAGCGTCGCGATCAACGCGTTCTTCAGCGCATTGGCTTCCTCCAGCGTCGCGCGCTGGCGTTCGAGTTCGCTGCGGATCTCGCGCAGGCGCGAAATCGCCTTGCTCTTCTCGTGGCCGGCGAGCACGGCTTCGTTGCCGAGCTGCTGCTGCGTGCGCTGGCGGCCGCGCGCGTCCTCGGCATCGAGCAGCAGCAGATGGAAGCCGTCCGTATCGGCGACCAGATGGATGTGCGCGCTGCGCCCGCCGGACAGCTCGACGAACGACAGGTCGTGATCGCCGTCGACGGGAACGCCGAGGAACAGGTCCTTGAGCTCGCTCAAGCCGCCGTCGGGCGCATCGACGTCGATACCGAACAGCGAAGCGTCGCCCTGGACGTCGCGCAAGGTCCAATCCGGCCCGAAGCTGAGCAGCAACGGACGCGTGCGCTCGAAGAAGTACGCTCGCAGGTACATCTCCACGGTCTGCGGCAGCATCGGCTCGGCGTTCACGGCAGCAGCCTCGTGGCGAGTTCGGCGAAAGCGGCTTCCACACCATCGCCGGACAGCGCGCTGGTCTCGAATACCGGCAGGCTGCGGCGGATTTCCGCCAGCGTCGTCGGCGCGACCTCCCAGCGCTCGACCAGGTCGAGCTTGTTGACGGCGAGCGCGACCACCGCGTCCGGCAGCGCAGTGCGCGACTGCATCAGCAGGTTGAGCGCCACGCTGAGGCTGTGTTCGCGCGTGCCGTCGGCGACCAGCAGCAGCGCCGACGCGCCGCGCAGATAGTTGGCGCCGAGCGCGTCGAGCGCGCTGCGGCCGGCGATGTCCCAGACGACGAACTTGATCGGTGCGCCTTGCGGCGACAGCATTTCCTTGCTGTCGACCTTCACGCCGACGGTGGTCAGGTACTTCGGCGCGAAGGTGCTGCGCACGAAGCGCGCGACCAGGCTGGTCTTGCCGACGCCGAAGTCGCCGAGCATGCAGACCTTGAATGCCGGTGCGCTCATTTCGCCGCCTCGATGTCCAGGCGCAGATACGCGGCACGCCGGTTGTTCGCCGCATCTTCGCCGAGCGCGATCGGCTGTCCGCCGCCGTCGAGGCCGCGTGCGGCGAGCGTATCGGCGAGCCAGCGCGCACGCATCGCGCGCACGCGCTGGTTCGCCTCGTCGGTGCCGACTTCGTCGTTCGAACCGACGCTGGTGAAGGCGATCCGGGCATGCGCCGCGGCAGCCAGCGCCTGTGCCCGCTTCGCCGCGTCGACGATGTCGTCGACGACCGACCCGCCACCCGCCGCCAGCAGCGCGTCGTTCGCAAACGGCACCTGCAGCGTCGGCAACCTGTGTGCAAGGGTTGCGAGTTCCGCTTGCGCAGTCGCTACCGGATCGGCATCGGGCAGCACCGCCATCTCGACGCGGCGCACACCGGCCACCCAACCCGCGCGTTCGCGCGCCAGCGCGATCCAGGCGTCGGGCGCTTTGCCTTTCAGTTCGAGCACGCCGTCGTGCACGCTGCTGTCGACGCCGGCCGGCAGCGCGAGCAGGCGCCGCGCGCGCCGTGCGACGACGGCGTCGTCGGTCGAGAGATAGCCCGTGCCGACCACGTCGACCTTCGCGTCGCCGAGTTCGGCGCGCTCCAGGATGCCGTGCAGGGAGTCCGCATCGGGATCGAGCAGACCGCGCACGGTCACCTTGCGCCAAGGCTCGGCATCGAGGCCGGTCAGCACGAAACCCGGCTGCGCCTGCAGGCGCGCGCGCAAGGCGTCGATGCGATCGTCCCAGCGTTCGCGCTGCGCGAAAAACGCGACGAGCCCGGCCAGGGCCAGCAGCAGGAGCAGCAGCAGCGGCCAGCGAGATGGGGGACGCTGTGCGGCAGCGACGCCGTCGTCGATGCCGGCCGCGCGAACGAGCGCCATCGGCTGCAGCGTCTCGTGCCAGGCCGTGGCGAGCGCAGCATCGTTCGGCGCCTGTTCGAGGCGCAGATCGCCGAGCTGCGCATGGATTTCCTCCAGCCGCTGCTCGAGCAGGCTGCGCAAGCCGCCGGGCGGCACGCCGCGCATGAAGCAGGCGAGATTCGCGCGCGGACCTTGCACGACCCAGACCAGATATTCGCCGACCTGGGCCGAATCCAGCGCGCTGCCGCCGCCCTGCCCGACCGAGTCGCCGACGAAGTCACCGATCGCGGTCAGCATGCCGGCGATCGCATCGGCGTCGAGCGCGGGCAGGTCCGGGGCCGATTCGTGCCGCAACACCAGGCCCGAATCGCGGGCGATCAGGAACACGTGATCGATGCGGTAGGCGAGCCGATGCTTCAGCACGACCTGCGCATAGGGCACGCCGCCGCGCCAGGCTTCGAGCCGCCACTTCAGCCCGCGCAAGGTGAAACTGCTTTCGATCGCACCGTTGAGGTCGGCGACCAGGTTGCGCAAGGCCTCGGCGATCGACTTGCGGATCAGCGGGCCGATGACCGGGAACAGCGTGTCCACGACGACCTGGCGGTTCTCGCGCACGGCGGCGCCGAGCGCGTGGGCGACCGGTCCCGCCAGCGCATGCGCGACGCGCGGCGCGGCGCCGGCCGCTTCGAGCGCATGGGGCAGGCGATCGGGCAGCGCGCGCTGCTGGCGCTCGATCTCGGTCAGGCGCGCACGCGCCGCCTCCGCCGCGCGCAGTTCGTCACCGAACAGCAGATTTCGCAGGCGGTCGAACTCGTCCTGCTCGGGCGGCGGCAGCGCGGCATCCGCCGCCGCATCCGCTGCGTTTGCGTCTGCGCCGTTGCCGGAGGTCGTCATGTCGACGCCGTGCTCCGCCGGTCCGGCCTACTTCGGAATCGGCAGATCGAAATCGCCTTTCAGGCGCAACGCGAATTCCGTCAGCAAGGCCGCCAGGTCCTCGCGGCCGACCTTCTCGGCGCGCAGCTCCGCCCCGGTGCGCGACAGCGCCGACTCGGCTTCGCCGACGCGCGCCGCGGCGCTCGCCTGCGCTTCGGCCAACGCGTCGCGCTGGCGTTCGTCGCTGGCGGTCAGGTCGTGGCCGAGCGCCTCGAGCGCCTTGTTGATCTCCCCGCGTGCAGTGCGTGCCGCCTGCTGCAAGCGCGACTCGAGGTCGTCGACCGCGCTGTTGCGGTCCTGGATCTCCTGCCGCAGCAGCTTGCCGAGCTTGTCGAGCTGGTCGTCGATGCGCTTGTCGATCTGGGCCAGGCGCTTCTCCTGCGTGTCGCGCAGGCGCGCGAGGTCTGCTTCCAGGCGCTGATTGAGTTCCTGGAAGCGGCGCTCGTAGTCGCGCATCTGGCCGCCGAACAGGATGTCGCGGATCTGGTCGACATTGCCGGGGCCGGCTTCTGCGGCGGGCTTTTTCGGATCTGCCATGGACTTGCTCCTTGTAGGCTTGGGCTTCGCGGGCCTGCGCTCGGGCGCCGGCGGGCGGGAGCGCGCTCCAGCTTTCTTGCGAACCAGCGACTTCGCTGCGGTGGCCACTTCGACTCCCCTCGGCTCGCGACTCGGCGCCCCATTCTGGCACCGAGCGCGCGTTGCCGCACGCGTCCGCTAAAACCGCGCAGATGCGCCTCAGACTTGTTCGAGCCGATAGCCGTGCTGATAGATGGCGGCAAGTCGCCAGCCGTTGTCGCCGTTGAGGTCGAGCTTCTTGCGCAGGCGGCTGACATGGGTGTCGACCGTGCGCGTGGAAACCGCTGCGCTGAGGTTCCAGACGTTCTCCAGCAGGGAGTCGCGGCTGACGATGCGTCCGTTGCGGCGGAACAGGAAGCAGGCGAGGTCGAATTCGCGCTGGGTCAGGTCGATCTCGCGGCCGTCGATGCTGACGCGACGCCGCTTCGAATCGACCTGGTAAGGCGCCAGGTCGATGATCTCGCCGCCGTCGGCGTCGCCCGCATGGCGGCGCAGCACGACGTTGATGCGCGCCATCAGCTCGCGCCGCTTCGGCGGTTTGACGACATAGTCGTCGCCGCCGCTGGCGAGACCGCGCACGATGTCGTCCTCTGCGTCGCGCGCGGTCAGGAAGACCACGGGCAGCCGGTTGTTCGCCGACGCCCGGATCGAACCGATCACTTCGATGCCGGTCGTGTCCGGGAGCATCCAGTCCAGCAGCAGCAGGTCGATCGCCTCCGTGCCCTGGCGGCGGCGGAATTCCGTCGCCGTGCCGAATACGCGCACCGTGTAGCCGGATTCCTCCAGCCATTGCGAAACGAGTCCGGCCATATCCGGATCGTCCTCGAGAACGCCGACAACCAGATCTAGCTTGCTCATGAGCATGAACGCGCGAACGAATCGCGGGACATGTTGCAGACGATTACGTTATTCATCAGTCGACGATGAAATTGACGCGCATATTGACGCGCCATTCGATGACGCTGCCGTCCTCGCCGGTCGAGACCTTTATCTCGTTGACCCACGCCCCCTTGATATTCTTGACGGTCTGGGAAACCTTCTGCAGACCCTTCTGCACAGCGTCCTCGATGCCCTTGGGCGAGGAACTGCTGAGTTCGATAACCTTGGCGACTGACATGACACCCCTCCACTGGAACAACGGGTGCACTATAACAAAGTGCAAACGCATCGTAAGCGTGACGGAAGTGAATTCCGCCGCAAACAGGAATGGTGTATGGTCGAATGGCGGAGCCGTTCCGAGGTATTTTTATACTTTGGTAATTCTATAACGGCGGCTTATTGCACTCTACGCGTGAAACATTCGTGATTTGGGTGCCAATGCGCGCCTGTCGCAACGCCGCATGAATGCTCATCCGGCGGCCAGCGGCGACGAACGCGACGCCCCGTCTCGCGGCAGATAGCGCAGCCAGATCAGGAACACGACCAGCGCATCCAGCACGATCAGCGCTTGCCACAGGTAGAGGTGGAACCAGTCGAACCAGGTTCGGTTCCATTGCCCGAGATAGAACAGGCTGATGATGCGGACCAGGTTCAACGCCTGGATCGCCGCGAAGCCGATCCCGATGCCGGCCAGCTTGTGCTTCCACGGCGCCGGGAAGGCCAGCATGGCCGAAATGAGAATGATCACCGCTTCGACGCCGTTGCAGCCGCTTTCGATCGAGATCGCGAAGCCATTGGTCGTGCTGCGCAGTTCCTTGCCGCGCGCGATCACGTGGGAGTCGAACAGCCCGACGATCCACGTGCACACGTGCGCGATGCCGCTCGTGAACGGCAAGATGACGTGGTCGATGACGGGCTGCCACAGTTCGAGCACGAACAGGGCCGCCAGAAAGGTCAGGAACAGGAACATGAAGCGATACATGAGGACTGCATGCGGGGCGTTCGGGGAGGTGCGAACTTTGCCGCCAAGGATATCCGTTTTCGGCATGAGGTTTGATTGCTGTCCGAAGACGCCAGCCTGCTAGCATTCGGCCATGAACCCCGCGCCAAACCTGTTTCTGATCGGGCCGATGGGTGCCGGCAAATCGACCGTCGGGCGCCATCTGGCCGATTTGCTGCGCATGCCGTTTCTCGATCTCGATCACGAGATCGAGGCGCATACCGGCGCTGCGATCGGCCTGATCTTCGAACTCGAAGGCGAAGCCGGCTTTCGCAAGCGCGAGAGCGCACTGCTGCTCGAACTGACGGCGCGCAACGGACTCGTGCTGGCGACCGGCGGCGGCGCCGTGCTCAGCGCCGACAACCGCCGCACGCTGCACGAGCGCGGCTACGTGATCTGGCTCGATGCCGGCATCGACGCCCAGCTCGCGCGCCTGGCGCGCGACCGCCAGCGTCCGCTGCTGAAGGCGCCGGACCGGCGTGCGCGCCTCGAGCAGCTCGCTGCGGCACGCAACCCCCTTTACGCGGAGATCGCCGACTTGCACCTCGATTCCACCGGCGTCGGCAACAGCCAGCACGCCGCACACGACCTGCTCGACCTGCTCGAAGCACGCTGGCAGCGCGGCCAGGCGCACGCGGCCGCATGAGCACGACGACGGTCGACGTTGCCCTCGGCACGCGCAGCTACCCGATCTGGATCGGCGCCGGCCTGCTCGCCGACGCCGCGCGCTGGCGCGAGGCGATCCGAGGACGCCACGTGCTCGTGGTGACCAACGAGACGATCGCGCCGCTGTATCTGGCGCGTGTGCAGGCGGGCCTCTTGGGACTGGACCATGCGTCCCTCGTGCTGCCCGACGGTGAATCGCACAAGACCCTGGCCAATACCGCCGCGGTGTTCGACGCGCTGGCCGCGCTCGGCGCGAACCGCGACGCCACGATCCTCGCGCTCGGCGGCGGCGTGATCGGCGATCTCGCCGGATTCGCCGCGGCGTGCTGGATGCGCGGCATCGATTTCGTGCAATTGCCGACGACCCTGCTGGCGATGGTCGATTCCTCGGTCGGCGGCAAGACCGGCGTGAATCTCGCGGCCGGCAAGAATCTCGTCGGCGCATTCCACCAGCCGCGCGCCGTAGTCGTCGACAGCGACACGCTGGCGACGCTGCCGGCACGCGAATACCGCGCCGGCCTCGCCGAGGTGGTCAAGTACGGCGCGATCGGCGACACCGCTTTCTTCGCCTGGCTGGAGGCGCACGCCGATGCGCTCGCCGCGCGCGACGCGGATGCGCTGGTCGAAGCGATCGCGGTCAGCTGCCGGCACAAGGCCGGCGTCGTCGCGCGCGACGAACACGAACAGGGCGAGCGCGCGCTGCTGAATTTCGGCCACACCTTCGCGCACGCGCTGGAGACGCAAACCGGCTACGGCACGCTGCTGCACGGCGAAGCCGTCTCGATCGGCATGGTGCTCGCGGCGAACCTGTCCGCCGACCTCGGCCGCGCGCCGCGCGCGGATGCCGAGCGGCTCGCGGCGCTGCTGCGCGCGCTGGGCCTGCCGGTCACGCCGCCGGCGTGCGACCCGCAGCGCCTGCTCGCGCTCATGCGGCTCGACAAGAAGAACCTCAGCGGGCGCCTGCGCCTGATCCTGTGGCGTGGCATCGGCTTGGCCGAGATCGTGCCGGACATCGACGAGCGAGCGATCCTGCACGTGCTCGAAGCGGACTGAGCCACCGTCGCACCGCTACCGCGCTGTGGCGGCGGCCCGCTACAATCGGCCCGCTACAATCAGCAACTCATCATGCGCCTCTTCATGCAAACCAAAGCCGCCGGCGCCGATGCGCCGCGCTACTACCAGATCGTGCTGGAGCAGGACCTGCTCGGCGGCTGGACGCTGTTCCGCGAATGGGGCCAGCAAGGCAGCCGCGCCAGCAGCAAGCGCGAGATCTATCTGGAGCGCGATGCGGCAATCAGCGCATTCGAGCACGCGCGCGATGCGCAGTTGAAGCGCGGCTTCCACGTGATGTTCAGCCAGGGCTTCGACGGGCGACACGCCGGCTGAACCTCGAGCCACCGACAGGACGAATCCGCATGACCGCTACTCCCGCGCCCCCGCGCGACCACCGTTTCCTGCGCGCGCTGCGCCGCGAACCCGTCGACGTGACGCCGATCTGGATCATGCGCCAGGCCGGCCGCTACTTGCCCGAATACCGCGCCACGCGCGAACGCGCCGGCAGCTTCCTCGCGCTCGCGCAGACGCCGGAACTGGCCTGCGAAGTGACGCTGCAGCCGCTCGCGCGGTTCGCGCTCGATGCCGCGATCCTGTTCTCCGACATCCTGACGATTCCGGACGCGATGGGCCTGGGCCTGCATTTCGTCGACGGCGAAGGACCGAAGCTGCGTCATCCGCTGCGCGACGCCGCCGCCATCGCGAAACTCGGCGTGCCCGATCCCGAAACCGACCTGCGCTACGTGATGGATGCCGTGCGCCTGATTCGTCGCGAACTCGACGATCGCGTGCCGCTGATCGGCTTCTCCGGCAGCCCGTGGACGCTCGCCTGCTACATGATCGAGGGCGAAGGCTCGTCGAGCTTCTCGCGCGCGAAAGCGCTGGCGCTCGACGATGCGGCGACGATGCATCGGCTGCTCGACACGCTGGCGCGCTCGGTCGCCGCCTATCTCGCCGCGCAAGCCGCGGCCGGCGCGCAGGCGCTGATGGTGTTCGACACCTGGGGCGGCCTGCTCGCGCCGGCGCATTTTCGCGACTTCTCGCTGCGCTGGCTCGCCGAGATCGTCGCCCGCCTGAAAGCGGATCCGATCGCGCGCAACCTGCCGGTCATCCTGTTCTCCAAGGGCGCCAACGGCCACCTGGAGGCGCTCGCCGACAGCGGCTGCACGGCGCTCGGCGTCGACTGGACGATCGACATCGGCGAGGCGCGCGCCCGCGTCGGCAGCCGCGTCGCCCTGCAAGGCAACCTCGACCCGGCCGTCCTCGCCGCTTCGCCCGACGCGATCCGCGCCGCCGCGCGCGCCGTGATCGACGGCTTCGGCGCCCACCCGGGCCACGTGTTCAACCTCGGCCACGGCATCACCCCCGACATCGATCCGGACCGCGTGGCCGTGCTGGTGGATGCGGTGCATGAGTTCAGCCGCCGCGCGATCGTCTGAAGCCTCGCAATCAACGGCCCGCCAATCCCTCGATGAGCGGGGATTTGCGTCGATACCGGCCCTTTTGTCGCCGACGCGTTGCCTGGAGATCGCCGACGCGTTGCAGCCTTTGCTGGGCCGTGCCGGCCGGCGCGGCCTGCTCGAGGTGCGTGCCGTCGCCGACCTGGCGCGGGAGCTGGCAGCCGATCCGCGTGTGGCGGCATGCTCGGAACGTTCGGTCGTCGCGGTCGATGCGCTGCTCTTCGACAAGACACCGGCGACCAACTGGAAAGTCACGTGGCACCAGGATCTGGCGATGCGCATCGGCGTTCGGACGACGCTGCCGGGATACTCGGCATGGAATTGCAAGCACGGTACCTGGTACGCGCAGCCGCCAGAGTCCGTGCTGCGAAGAATGACCGCACTGCGCGTGCACCTGGACGACTGCGGCGAGCAAGAAGGTCCGCTGCGCGTCCTCGTGGGCTCCCATCGATCGGGAAAGATGCTCGCGACCGAGGACATCGCAGACCGCTTTCCTGCATTCACCTGCAAAGCGGCGCAGGGCGATGCCTGGTTGATGAAGCCGCTGCTGATGCACTCGTCCGGACAAGCACGACGGCCGTCGCAGCGTCGCGTACTGCACCTGGTCTACGCGCCTGAGGGCTTTCCGGCATGCTAGCTCTCGACCGCTGACGCCAGCGCCGCCGCCAGCAGCGAGGGCGTCAGCGGCTTGCGCAGCAAGCCGTTCATGCCGACCGCGTGCACGAGCGCTTCTTCGTTGCCGACCGAACGGGCGGTGACGGCGATCAGCGGCAGCGCCGCGCAGTCGCCCGTCCGGATGATCCTTGCGAGCTGCAGGCCGTCGACACCGGGCAGGTCCAGATCGATGAGTGCGGCATCGAAGGGAGCCGGCTCGACGCCCTCGTCGACGTCCGCGCGGCGCTTGAGCTGTGCCAGCGCGGCGAGGCCGTTCGGGGCGTGCACGACGCGATGGCCGAGCTGCGCGAGCAGGCCGGCGATCACGTCGGCGACGGTAGCGTCGTCCTCGACCAGCAACACGCGCAGCGAGCGGGTCCATGGCGGCACTTGCGCTGCGGATGGGTCGACGGCCGGCGCCTGCGGCAGCGCAGCCAGCGGCAGATCGACAGTGAACGTGCTGCCCCGCCCGACCTCGCTTTCGACATCGATGCGCCCGCCCATCAGTTGCGCCAGTTCGCGGCAGATCGACAGGCCGAGCCCGCTGCCGCCATAGCGATGGCTGATGCCGTCGGCTTGTTCGAAACGGCCGAACAGGCGCGCTCGGACGTCCTCGCTCATGCCGGGGCCGCTGTCGCCGACGCGGAAGACGATGCCGCCGTCGCGCGGCGCGAGGCCGAGCGTGACACCGCCGCGCTCGGTGAATTTGAGCGCGTTGTTCGAGAGGTTCAACAGGATCTGCTTCACGCGCAGGGCGTCGCCGACGACGCGTGCGGGTACGTGAGCGGGAATGTCGAGCGCGAGCGCCAGTCCCTTGCGCTCGGCCAGGGGACGTTCGAGCGCGGCCACTTCGCGCAGCAGCGCGGCCGGGTCGAACGGCTCCGATTCCAGCGCGAGCTTGCCGGCTTCGATGCGCGCGAGGTCGAGACTGTCGTTGACGACGCGCAGCATCAGCTCGCCGGACTGGCGGATCGCCTGCGCGTAGCCGCGCTGGCGCTCGTCGAGCGGCGTGCCGAGCAGCAGCTCGCTCATGCCGAGGACGCCTGTCATCGGCGTGCGGATCTCGTGACCCATCGTGGCGAGGAAGCTCGACTTCGCCTCGATCAGCTGTTCGGTGCCGCGCCTGCGTTCCTCGGCCAGGGCCAGGGCATGCCGCCGGCGAATGCGCGTGCGGTAGCTGCGCAGGGCGGCATAGGCGAGCAGCAACAACGCCAGCGCGTAGATCGACCAGGCCAGCGGCGTGGCCCACGGCGCGCGCGCGACTTCGACATCGAGCGGTCGTCCGAGCTCGCTCCAGGCGCCGTCGGCATTGGCCGCGCGCACGCGCAGGCGATAGCGGCCGGAGGGCAGCTGCGCGTAGACGCGTTCGCCGCGCTCGGCTTCGATCCAGCCCGGATCGAAGCCTTCCAGCAGGAAGCGGTAGCGGTTCGAGGCAGGGTTGGCGTACGACAGCGCGCGCGCTTCGACCCGGAAGTCGAAATCGTCGTGGCGCAATGCGATCGGCGCGCCGATGTCGAGCGTCTCGGTCTGGCCGCCGCGGTGCACGCTGAGCGACGTGACGCGCACGGGCGGCGCCGGCGTATCGAGTTTCAGCAGCGCCGGATCGAATGCGACGACGCCGTTGAGCGTGCCGGCGTACAAGGTTCCGTCCGCCGCGACGGCGAGTGCTCCCGCGAGGAATTCCTGCCCCGGCAGGCCGTCGCGCGCGTCGAAGCGCCGGATCGCCTTCGAAACGCCGTCGACGCGCCAGAGGCCGCGCGGCGAAGTCATCCACACCGTACCGTCGCGCGCGACGGCGAGCGCCGCCGCGGTCAGCGTGGGCCAGCCGTCGGCCGCATCGAGGCGGCGTTCGAGCCGCGCCGTGCCGTCGATCCAGCGATAGTTTTCGAGCGCGCCGAGACGATGCAGCCAGAGCGAGCCGTCCGGCGCAAACGCGAGCGCGTGCACCGGTTCGTGCGGCAGTTCGGCGACATCGACAAAACGATCGCGCGTCGGTACGTAGCGCTCGACGCCGCTGGCGGTCGCCAGCCAGGGATTGGCGTCGGCGTCGAGGGCGAGAGCCGTGATGTCGGCGTCGTCGAGTGTCTTCTCGGCCGGCGTGTAGCGGTGCAGCACGCGGGTCGCGTCGGCAGAAATCCGGGCGATGCCGCCGCCGTGCGAGCTCGCCCAGACCGTCGCGTCGGGCGCGCGCTGCAACTGATCGACGAAGCCCGGCGGCAGCGCGTCGGCGCGGGTCAGGTCGACCGGCAGCGCGGCCCCGGTTTGCGGCTGCGACAACGAATAGCGGCGCAGACCCTGATAGGAGCCGACCCATAGATGGTCGGGCCCATCCGCCAGCACGGCGGTCAGCTGCGATCCGGCGATGCCCAGACGTGCGCCCCAGCGTTCGATCGAGCCGCTGGCATGATCGATGCGATCGATGCCGTCGAGGCCGCTGGCCGCCCAGATCGAGCCGCCCGAGTCGACTCCCAGTGCCTTGACGGCGGACCGGGTCAGGCTCGCGGCATCGCCGGCGACATGCCGGTACGCGGCGAAATTGCGCCACTGCGGCGGCAGCCGCGCGGCGCCGCCGTCGAAGGTCGCGAACCAGACGCCGCCTTCGGCATCGCGGAAGACATCCATCGTGCGTGTGCCGGGATAGGCGCCCGCGGTCGGCTCCTGGCTGCCGAAGTGCTGCAGGCCGTGAGCGTCCCGGTACGCCAGTCCACGCCGCAGGCCGATCCAGAGGCCGTCGCCGCTGCCGGGTGCGAGCGCCATCACGGACAGCGGCGCCGCGCCGTCGGCAATCTCGTCCTGGTAGCGCAGATCCGCATCGAGGCGGAACAGGCCCTTCAAGGTGCCGACCAGCACGCTGCCGCCAGGCTCCGGCAGGAACGCCGTGACCATCGCCGGTCCCGGACGTCCGGCCAGCGGCAGGTCGACGTGGACGATGCGCCCGTCCGCCTCGCGCACGTCGAGGCCGCTGTCGGTGCCGATCCACAGGCGACCGCGCGCATCGCCATACAGCGCCTGCACGGTGTTGGAGCGCAGGCTGGCCGGATCCTCGGCGTCGTGGTCGATGCGCAGGAAGCGGCCATCGTCCTGCAATCGATTGAGGCCGCCGAGGTAGGTGCCCACCCAGATCGCTCCGGCGGCATCCTGCGCGATCGTGAAGACGTCGTCGCTGCCCAGCGTGCCGGCCTCGCCGGCGCGATGGCGCCAGTGGCGAAATCCGCTGCCGTCGGGTTCGAGGCGGTTCAGTCCGGACGCCTCGCCGCCGCACCACAAGTGTCCGTCGCGATCGACCAGCATCGCCGAGACGTCGTTCGAGCTGATCGAGCCGGGCGATGCCGGATCGTTGCGGAACACGCGGAAGCCGAGTCCGTCGTAGCGCGCGAGGCCGTCCTTGGTGCCGATCCAGATGAAGCCGTCCCGATCCTGCACGGTCTTGTACGCCACGCTCGACGGCAGGCCGTCGGCGACGGTGAGCGGCACGAACTGCGGCGGCGCAGGCGGCGGCGCACCCGCTAGCGCACTAGCGTGCAGGAACAGCAGCGACAGGAAAGCGCACAGTCTGACGTCCACGGCAGATACCCCTCCCTGCGGTCCGCTCCGGCATCCACGGCTCCGCGCGTTCCGGCCTCGAGGCGGCGAAACAAAACGTGATCGCCGATTCCGCCCATTCACCGCGCGTGCTCTGTCATTCTATACTCGGACGACAAGGGGCCAACGTGACCGCGGATCGCCGACTGCGCAGCACTGCAGACTCTCCGGGCGACATCACCCGGCGCGAGCTGTATTTCTTCAATCTGTATCGCTGCCTCGAGGCCGTGATCTTCGCCGGCCTTGTCTTCAGTCCGTACGCCGGCGAGTGGGTCAAGGTGACGCAGCCGCTGCTCGGGCAGATGGCGGCCATCGCCTACCTCGTTGCCGCGCTGCTGCTGCTGGTCAGTACCGACCGCCTGCGTCTGCGTCTCGTCGGCGGCATCAGCCTGTCGCTGCTGATCGACATCGTCGCCGCGTCGCTGGTGCTGGTCGCGCTGGCCGGCCAGACGATCGTCCCCCTGATGCTGCTGGTCAACGTCGGCATCGCCGCGTTGCTGCTGCCGCGGCGCGCGTTCCTGTTCGCGGCGATGGCGGCCCTCGGCGTGCTGTTTCCGTTCGTCTACTGGCGATTGAACGACATCTCCGTCCCGCACTCGCCGGTCGAGACCGCCACCCTCGTCGCCGCCTACTTCGTCGTCGCGGCGCTGCTGCGCTATCTCGGCGGCCACATGCGCGCGACCGAAGCGCTCGCCGCCCAGCGCGGCGCGGACCTGCTCAACCTGGAGCAGATCAACGAACTGATCATCCAGCGCATGAAGACCGGCGTGCTGCTGGTCGACGCGACCAATACGATCCTGCGCATCAACGAGTCGGCCTGGCATCTGATCGGCAATCCGACGCCGAACCAGCGCGAACTCGGCACGGTCGCCGCGGAGCTTTCGCGCCGGCTGTACCACTGGCGGCATTCCGGCAAGAGCGACCAGACCGCCGTCGCGCTGGCCCCGGACGTGCCCGAGGTGATCCCGCGCTTCACGCGCCTGGCGCCGAACGACGACACGCACGTGCTGATCTTCCTCGACGATACCTCGCTGCTTTCGCGCCGCGCCGAGGAACTGACGCTGTCCTCGCTCGGCCGCCTGTCGGCGTCGATCGCCCACGAGATCCGCAATCCGCTGGCGGCGATCCGCTATTCGGCCCAACTGCTGGCCGAGTCGGAAAAGCTCACGTCGGAAGACAAGCGCCTGGTCGACATCATCAACAACCACTGCACGCGCGCGAACGACGTCGTCGAGAACATCCTTCAACTGTCCCGGCGCGAGCGTTCGCGCCCCGAAAGTATCGACATGAACGCCTGGGTGCTCGCCTTCGTCGAGGACTACAAGCAGTCCAACGATCTCGGCGCCGATACGCTGCGCGCGGTGACGACCAATCGCGCGATCGAGGCGATGGTCGACCCGCAGCACCTGCAGCAGGTGGTCTGGAACCTCGTGCAGAACGCGCTGCGCTACGGCCGCCAGCCGAACCAGCCGGCGCGGGTCAACGTGGTCGCCCGCCTCGCCGCCGAGAAGGGGCCGCCGCTGGTCGAGATCATCGACCGCGGGCCCGGCATTCCGCCGAAGGTCGCCGCGCAGATCTTCGAGCCGTTCTATACGACGCACGAGTATGGAACCGGGCTCGGGCTCTACCTCGCCAAGCAGATGACCGAGGCGAGCCAGGCTTCGCTGGAATATGTGCCGGTCGCCGGCGGCGGCGCCTGTTTCCGCATCACGTTGACGCCGGCAGGCTCCCTCCTGGCCTCGCGCGTGACCGCGCCGCCGGCGTGAATCGGAAACGGCACAACGCTCAGACCTTTGCCTTGACGCTCGTCACGCTCTACGCTTGGGCGTCCGCTTCGCCCTTCGAGTCATAAAAGCTACCGGAATGAGCAAGCACTACGCCCTGGTCATCGACGACGAACGCGACATCCGCGAACTGCTGACCCTGACCCTGGGCCGCATGGACCTGATCGTCGAGACCGCCGCGACCGTCGCCGAAGCGCGCCAGCGCCTGACCGAGCGCCGCTACGCGTTGTGCTTCACCGACATGCGCCTGCCCGACGGCTCCGGCCAGGACATCATCGCGCTGATTGCCGCGCAGTACGCCGAGACGCCCGTCGCGATGATCACCGCCTACGGCAACGTCGACGCCGCCGTCGATGCGCTCAAGGCGGGAGCGTTCGACTTCGTCTCCAAGCCGGTCGACATCAGCGTGCTGCGCCGCCTGGTGCAGACGGCGCTGAAGCTGTCGGAGGAAAAGCGCAGCGAGCAGACCGCGAGCAGTTCCAAGCTGATCGGCGATTCGGCGCCGATGAACGAATTGCGCGCGACGATCGCCAAGGTCGCGCGCAGCCAGGCGCCGGTCTACGTCGCCGGCGAATCCGGCGTCGGCAAGGAACTCGTCGCCCGCCTGATCCACGAACTCGGGCCGCGCGCCGCCGCGCCGTTCGTGCCGGTCAACTGCGGCGCGATTCCGTCCGAGCTGATGGAAAGCGAATTCTTCGGCCACAAGAAGGGCAGCTTCACCGGCGCACATGCCGACAAGGACGGCCTGTTCCATGCGGCACAGGGCGGCACGCTGTTCCTCGACGAAGTGGCCGAACTGCCGATGCACATGCAGGTGAAGCTGCTTCGCGTGATCCAGGAAAAAGCCGTGCGCCCGATCGGCGCGCGCGCCGAGATCGGCGTCGACGTACGCATCCTTTCGGCGACGCACAAGAACCTCGCGCGCCTGGTCGAACTCGGCTCGTTCCGGCAGGACTTGTTCTACCGCATCAACGTGATCGAACTGCGCGTGCCGCCGCTGCGCGAACGCCGCGAAGACATTCCCAAACTCGCCGGCCGCGTGCTCGAACGCCTCGGCAAGGACTCCGGCGGCCCGACCGCACGCCTGAGCCCGGAAGCGCTGAAGGCACTGCTGTCCTACGATTTCCCCGGCAACGTGCGCGAACTCGAAAACGTGCTCGAACGCGCCGTCGCGCTGTGCGAAAACAACAGCATCAGCGTCGAGGACCTGCGCCTGCTGCCACGCGAACGCTCGGCGGCCCACTCGGCGGAGACCTGGGCGAACACGCCGACCGGCGCCACGCCCGACTACGGTCCGGCGCGCACATCGCCGCCTGCCGCAGTCGCCGAACCCGACGAGGACGACGAACTGCCCGGCGACCTCGCCGCAGCCGTCGCCGAAACCGAGCGTGCCGCGATCATGAAGGCGCTCGAGGCGACGCGGTGGAATCGGACGGCGGCGGCGAAGCAGCTGGGGCTGACGTTGCGGCAGTTGAGATATCGGTTGGAGAAGCTGGGGATCGAGTAGTAAGGTCCTGAGCACTACCGAAGGATCTTTCGAGAAATCCAACTTCTCGTCGAAGTGGCTTTCGGACTCTTCGTAGCGCCATAAGGCGCATGCCATCTCGCTCCACGCCCGATGTATCGACTATATTTTTGCCCGGTTCGACTTGCTCCGGGTAATGCGTATGTCTCGCTGGAAAGCGGCTTCCATTCATTTGTGCATCAGCGCCGCGATTGGCGCGATTGTGGGCGCACTGCTTCTGCTGGTGTGGTACCCCCCTCCTTACGCGCATGCTGCCGGCGCCGATGAACTCGTTCTCCTGTTGGTCGGTGTCGATCTCGCTCTCGGCCCCTTGCTGACCCTTGTCGTATTCAAGACCGGCAAGAAGGGCCTGAAGCTCGATCTGGGCCTCATCGGCATGGTGCAGACGGCTGCCCTGGTGTACGGCTTGTCGGTGATCCTGCGCAGCCGACCGGTATTTCTCGTGGCGGTCATCGATCACTTCGTCCTGGTGACGGCCGCCGAGATCGCGCCTGCCGATTTGAAGGAAGGCACTCAACCGGAGTTTCGTTCGTTGTCCTGGACCGGTGCACGCCTGGTCGGTGCGGTGATGCCGACGGACACCGAAGCGCGCAACCGGGTGGTGTTCGATGCGGCGGCGGGCAAGGATCTGCAGAACCTTCCGCGCACATTCGTCGACTATGACTCCATCGCCAAGCAGTTCGTCGAGAAGGCGAAAAAAGTCGATCAGCTCGCCCGAACGTACCCGGCGGTTGCCCCGAATGTGACGCAATGGGCACAGTCCCATGACCGGCAGGCCACCGATCTTGCCTGGGTCTCGGTAGTGGCTCCCAAGGGCGAGCTGGTCATGATCGTGGATGGGCACGAGGGTACGCCGCTCGCCGCGTTCGCCGCTGCCAGCGATTGAACGACTCGCCAAACCAAAGACGCCGATTGTCACGGCATGTTTCGTGCTTCGATGAATGGATCGAGGGGAGAGTCATTCATGCGAACGCCATCCAAAGGCTTCACATTGATCGAATTGATGATCGTCATCGCGATCATTGCCATCCTGGGGGCACTGGCGCTTCCCGCCTATCAGGACTATGTGATCAGGGCCCAGGTTTCGGAGGGACTGGTCCTGGCCAGTGCCGCGAAGTCTGCGATTTGGGACTATGCCTCCAATCATGGCAGCCTGCCGGCCGACAATCTGGCGGCGGGCCTACCCCAACCGACCTCGATTTCCGGCAAGTACGTCGGTCAGGTGTCGATCAACACTGGCGCGGTTCAAGTGACGTTTTCCGGTCCGAACGCTAACGCCGCCATCGCGAATGGCGTGCTGATGCTCAATCCTACGTACAGCGACGGCAGCCTGCTCTGGGACTGCCAAATCGTGAGCGGTATCTCACCACGCTACGCACCCACTATTTGCCGCACTCCGTAGGCCACATGCCTGCAATCCTCATTGGGTTGATCCTCATGCGGAAGATCCCAGAGTGCACATTGCGGACATACGTTGTCAGACCCTGACAAATACGCGCGGCACGCTCAGGCAGTAGTGCGAACCCCTTCTCATCACGCGCCGTTCACGAACCGAAATCGTCCGCTGATCGGCATCAAGGCGCCTTGGCACGGAAGCTGCTCTTATTCCCACTGCGAGCCGCCGATCACCTAAGCGAAGGCGATCGCGGAACAGCGGGCCCGCCTGGCAAGGTTGGCGGCTCTAGGGGCAATCGATTTCAACTCTCATTGGAGAACTGCATCATGAACAAGCTTCAGAAGGGTTTCACGCTGATCGAACTGATGATCGTCATCGCGATCATCGCCATCCTCGCCGCGATTGCGCTGCCGGCCTATCAGGACTATCTGGTTCGCTCGCAGGTGTCGGAAGGTGCGGTTCTGGCCGACGGCGCCAAGACGGCCGTGGCCGAGTTCTTCAGCAACCGCGGAACGTATCCGACCGACAACGCGTCGGCAGGCCTCGCCACTGCCACGTCCATCACCGGCAAGTACGTGACCCAGGTTGCGGTTGCCAACGGCGCCATCACTGCGACGTACGGCGGCACCCGCGTCAATACGAACATCAGCGCCGGAACGCTTCAGTTCCAGCCGGCTGCGGCGTCGACCACGGCCGGTAGCATCGTCTGGACGTGCTCCAGCCCGAGCGGCATCAATCCGAAGTACCTGCCGACGATCTGCCGCACGGGTTCGAACTAAGATCCCTAGCTGTAGTATCGCTGCATCGAAAGGGCCGCTTTGCGGCCCTTTCTTTTTTGTTTGCGGTACAGGCTGCCGATAGACTTCCAGCCGCCTGCGACAACCGTTGCTCGGTGCGCAAATCCTGGGCCAGACCATGACGAACGACCACCCGTCTCCATCCGCTCCTTCGTGGCGCCTGCCTGCGCTTGCCGTCGGCGCGGCGCTGCTGGTCGCGGCTACGTATTACCCGGGTCTGTCTGGAGGATTCGTCTACGACGATTTCCCTTTCATCGTCGACAACCAGGATCTGCACGTCACGACGCTGCAACTGAGCGACTGGTGGCGCGCGATCGAATCGTTTCCAGCTGCGCATCAGGGTCGCTGGCTGACGATGCTGACCTTCGCGGCCAACCACTACATGAGCGGCGGTGTCGATCCGTTCTGGCTGAAGCTCACGAATCTCGCGATCCACCTCGTCAACGGCCTGCTGCTGTTCATTGCGCTGAAGACACTGCTGGCGATCTTTCGTGCCGCAAATCCCGATACCGACGACGCGGGCCGCGACGGCTGGATCGCATTCGGCGTCGCCTCGGCCTGGCTGCTCCTCCCAATCAACCTGACCGGCGTGTTGTACGCCGCACAGCGCCTCGAATCGTTCTCGAACACCTTCGTGTTCCTCGGCCTGTGGCTGTACTTCCGCTCGCGGCTGCAACTTGCGAAAGACACGGGCGGCATGGCCGGAATGGCGACCGCCCTGGTGCTGTGCACCGGCGTCGGCCTTCTCGCCAAGGAATCGGCAGTACTGCTGCCGCTGTATGCGGCTTGTGCCGAGTTCGCCCTCGGCAGCGCGCACCGCGGCTACCGACATCGCCGAGCCATCTTTTCGCTGTATGCGGGATTGCTCGTCCTGCCGCTGATCTTCGGCCTGTACTGGCTAAGCGGCTGGATCGGCGGAGGATCGACCTACGAGCGATCGTTCACGACCGCGCAGCGCCTGATGACCGAGGCGCGCGTGCTGGTCGACTATATCCACTGGTGCCTGCTGCCCATGCCGCACTCACTCAGCATGTATCACGACGACATCGCTATTTCGAAGGGACTGTTGTCACCGCCGACGACGCTGTTGTCGCTGGTGGTGCTCGCTGCACTGCTCGGCATCGCGATCGCGCAACGCAACCGCCGGCCGCTGTTCTGCCTCGGCGTGCTGTGGTTCTTCGCCGGCCATGCGCTGACGGCGACGGTCATTCCGCTCGAACTGGTCTATGAGCACCGCAACTACTTCGCCTCGTGCGGCCTGCTGTTGTCGGTCGCGTCGTTGCTGACGCAGCGCCCGCCTGCGTTCGTGACCGGCCGCGCTGCAGCCACGGTCGCACTGGTGTTCATCGCGTTCTATGCGCTCTCGACGAACCTGCGCGCGCGCGAATGGTCGCATCCTCTCAGGCTCGCGCTGTTGGAAGTCGACCAGCACCCGCAGTCGCCTAGCGCACAGTACGAGCTCGGCCGCACGCTACTCGTGGCGATCGGCGACAACGCGGACTCGCCGATGATTCAGCGTGCGCGCGATGCGCTGGAAACCTGCATGCGAATCCCCGACGCCAACGTGCTGTGCGCTCAAGGGTTGATCGCAATGGCGGCGCGTCTGCATCAGCCGGTGGACCCGGCCTGGTGGCAATCGATCGTCGCGCGGCTGAACATGCATACCCCGACCGAAAGCGACATCACGGCGCTGCAGGCGCTCGGCAAGTGCCAGCAAGAGGGCAGGTGCCCGGACCAGCGCGATGAACTGGCAGCCGCATTGCTCGCGGCACTCGCCCATCCGAACCCGAATCCGCGCCTGATCGGAGCGTATGCGGACTTTTCGATGTGGGCCATGAACGATCCCGACCTGACCGAACGCCTTTACCGCGAGCTGATCGAACGCAAGCCGCGACTGGTGGTCGCTCATGCCAACTACGCCATAGTCCTGGCAGCGCACGGCCGTCTCGACGAGGCCCGATCGGAGTTGCGCGTTCTGAAGGGGCTGAACATTCTCGGCTCCATCGACGCCTCCATCGCTAACGTCGAGGAGGCGATTTCGCTGGCACAAGCGCGAGCAGCCGATGGCGATTCTGTCCTCTCAGTGGAGCGCGATCGGAATACTCACTCCGAGTAGCCAACGACGGCTGGCAATCGGTCAGCGATCGCTGGTGACATTCGTCGCCGGAAGTACGGCGAGCCTCCATTCGTCGAGCTGCTCCGCTGGAATGGTCGCAATCAGGTTGTTTGCTTCTGCGGGGTCTTCTTTCACGGCGTATGCCGATTCCTCGCCGGAGCGCGCATTGCGCCAGTACTTCAGTACCCTCTGCGGGTCGCGAAGATCAAAAAGGCCGGCATTGCTGCCTTCCTGGAACAGCAGCAGCGTACGCGTCGACGGCAGCTGCAACGGCGTACCTCTCCAGGTCGAAGGCGCGGGTATGCCGATCTCGTACGCGATCGTCGGAGCGATGTCGATCTGCGAGGCGATGCGTTTCGTATCGACCGCCTGCTCCGGCCCGTATCCGTAGCGGAGCATCAAGTATGGAATGCGCACGACGTTCTGATAGACGCCGTTGGCGTGGCCGAACCTGCCATGTTCCCCGAGCATTTCCCCATGATCCGCCGTGATGATCACCAACGCGTTTTTCAGGTAGCCCTTCGTCGAGAGCGTCCCCAGTATCTGATCGACCAGGCCGTCGAGCTGCCACACGCCGTCGTCGTAGAAGTTGATCGTGGCATCGGCCTCCTCCGCAGAAGCATGCACGGGCGCCTCGGCACGCGTCCACGCACCGTAGTTCGATGCCGGCGTGAACTTCATCGACTGCTCATGCCGTCTGCCCAGCGCGTGCGAGGACATGAGGTGGAACTGGAAGAATGTAGGCTTGCCGTCCCACGCTGGAAGCGTTGCGGCGTGGTCGACGACGAGCTGATCGTCATTCATGTAGTAGCTTTTCGCATCCGCGCCGTCGAAGTAGCTGTCGACCCGACCGTAGGCTTCGCGCAGACCGTAGAAATTGGTGTGGTCGCCACCGAGAATCATATGGGTCCGGTAGCCATTCAGCCGAAGCGCGTCGTAAAGCGAAAATGAAGACGGCGACAACTGGTAGAGGTATTTGGACCGCGCGAGTCCGAGTACTCCACACGAAGTCTCGCCGCAAATCGAATAAATCGTGTCGACGCGATCACCATGCTGCGTCGCCAGCATGCGATCGATATTCGGCGTCGTCTGCCGCGGATACCCATAGGCGCTCATATGATCGGGACGCAAGGCGTCGCCGACGATGATGATCAGATTCTTTTTCGACGGATCGAGGCTCGGCGCGTAGGTTGCACGCGCAGCGTCCTCGGCGACATCGAGTGCGCGAGCTTCGGCAGTCGAATGGCTCTGAAGCAAGTTGGATCCTCGCTCCGGGTACAGCGTAAGGCTGACTGGCTCTCCGGAGGCTGCCGGACTCCAAACCACGAACTCGAAAAGGCGCGCCCCCGCAATACACAGCATGAGCACGACGACGGAGAAAGCGGCAGGTCGCGATAGAGCTTCCGCCAGCGGTCGCGTCCATGCGAATCGCCCTTGCAACCATCGCGCGACAAGAACGATCGCAACGACCGTCACCGCAAGAGTCGACCACACGAGCAGCGGCGAAATCCCGAACGTGCGAATGAGATCGGTGGCCTGGCCAAAGTAGGTGCTGACCAGTCGCCAGGAAATGATCCTCCCCCAGGAGGCCAGGCCCAGCAAGACCAGCGCGTAGTAAGCCATCAACAGGAATACGAACGAGCCAAGCACGACGGCCGCCGCCCATGACGCAATCGGTCTGCGCGGGAAGAATCTCCAGACGAAGAGCCTCAAGCTGGCACAGACAAGGACGACATTCAGGACCAGGGAAAGATGGGGCAGGATTGCTTGCGTCGATCCCTCGAAACGATGGATGTAGACGAATAAAAACGAACCCGATAGGCAGAGCCAGATCAACAGCTCAATGATTGCGGCGAAGGCTACGCGACGCACTCCGGGATCACTCATTGCGGAGAACGACCAATTTGGAAAGACCGAACAGATTGACAGTCCGCACCGACTCTACCTTCCAGGGATGGCACAGGATGTTGTCGTCATAGCGGAAGTCGGACCTGAAACCCACGCGATCGGCAAACCTTTTTGCAACACGTTCGAACAACCACCAGAACCGGCTTCCGCTGAAATGGTTGAGCACCAGGATCAATCCTCCCGGCCGGCAGACCCTTTGAACTTCCGCCACGAGCCGATCCACATCCGGGGTTACCGAAAGGACATACGACAATACGACGCAGTCGAACTGCTCATCCGGAAAATCCATGCGCTCGGCATCCATGACCTTCAACGATATGTCGTGATCCGGCAGCGCGGACGCTCGCCTGCGCGCTCGCCGCAGCATTTCTTCGCATAGGTCTATCCCGACGACGCGTGTCGAAGCCGGGTATCGCGGAAGAGTAAGGCCCGTACCCACGCCAACCTCGAGAAGCGAACGAGGTTGAACCCGTTCGACCACTTGGGCGAGCTCCCGGTGACCGTGGGCATAGAACAGACCGAAGAACCGGTCATACAGCGGCGCATACACGCGGTATGCACTGACGATGCTTTCGGCGGAAATTGAAGGCTCGATGCACGGAGACCGACGAATCGAACGTGCTGACTCCATGCCGGCTTCCCCTCCGCTGCAACTGCTCAAAGCTTGGCAGAGTATCGGGTTCCGGGTGCCGCGAACAACCCCGATGTGGCTACCCCGCTCTCACTATTGATGTGGTCTATATTGGCTGAGATTCGTCACACCATAGGCACGATTTTTGCGTTACATTGACTTACCCCCTGGAAACTATGCGATCTTCTCTGTCATGGCCACACAGATCAGTACACCGCCCTTGGTGGGTCTTTCCGGCATTGTCCGAAGACTAGTGGCACAAGGTGTTTTGGCGGAAAACGACGCTCGGAAAGCCGTCGACGATGCGTTACGCGCGAGAATTCCGATAGGTGCCTGGCTCACCGAGAACGGCTTGGCATCGAGCCCCCAGATCGCGACAGCCTCATCGGAAGAATTCGGCATGCCGCTGCTCGATGTGGAAGCACTCGAGCTCAGTCAGCTTCCGATGAAGCTGGTGCGCGAAGACTTGATCACGAAACACAAGGCGCTCCCGCTATTCAAGCGCGGCAACCGGCTGTTCGTTGGAGTTTCCGATCCTACCAATCTGCGCGCTCTGGACGAGGTCAAGTTCCAGGCGAACCATATCGTCGAGCCAATCCTCGTTGACGAAAGCCAACTAGATCGCGCGATCGAGCTGGCGCTCAACGCATCAGGTCCGTCCATCTCTGGACTCGACGATGCGGAAGGATTGGAGAATCTCGAACTCGGCGCGATCGATGACGACAGCGAATCGACGGGCGTCGATGCCACCGGTGCGGAAGATGCACCGGTGGTGAAATTCGTCAACAAAGTACTGATCGACGCGATCAAACGCGGCGCGTCCGATATCCACTTCGAGCCTTACGAAACTGCGTATCGGGTGCGCTTTCGCATGGACGGCATGTTGCGCGCCGTCGCATCTCCTCCGGTCAAACTCAATCCACGCATATCGTCCCGCCTGAAGGTCATGAGCGGCCTCGACATCGCCGAGCGCCGGGTTCCCCAGGACGGACGCATCAAGCTGAATTTGTCGAAGACCAAGGCCATCGACTTCCGCGTCAGCACATGCCCCACGCTCTTCGGGGAGAAGATCGTACTGCGTATCCTCGATGGTTCGGCTGCGAAGATGGGCATCGAGAAGCTCGGCTACGAGGACGACCAGAAGAAGCTGTTCGTCGATGCGATCGACAAGCCCTACGGCATGGTGCTGGTGACTGGCCCAACCGGATCGGGCAAGACCGTCTCGTTGTATACGGCCCTGAACATTCTGAATACAGAGGGCCGCAACATCTCGACCGTCGAAGATCCCGTGGAAATCCGTTTGCCGGGCGTGAACCAGGTGCAGCAGAACGTCAAACGAGGCATGACGTTCGCCGCGGCACTTCGATCGTTCCTGCGACAGGATCCAGACGTGATCATGGTCGGCGAGATTCGCGACCTGGAGACGGCGGAAATCGCCATCAAGGCCGCCCAGACCGGCCACATGGTCTTGTCCACGCTGCACACGAACGATGCTTCGCAGACCATTTCGCGCTTGATGAACATGGGCATCGCGCCCTACAACATCACCTCGTCGGTCACGTTGGTCATCGCCCAGCGGCTGGCTCGACGCCTGCATGATTGCAAGAAGCCGATGGATCTACCCGCGGCTGCGCTCCTGGCGGAGGGATTCAGCCAGGCTGAAATCGATGCAGGTTTGCAAATTTTCGACGCAGTCGGCTGTTCCAGCTGCAATGAAGGGTATAAAGGACGCACGGGGATATACCAAGTGATGCCACTGACGGAGGCGATCCAAAAGATCATCCTCGCCGGGGGGAGTGCCCTGCAAATTGCGGAACAAGCCCGGAACGAGGGCATCCGCGATTTGCGCGCGTCCGCCCTTCTGAAGGTCAGGCAGGGCGTCCTCAGCCTTGCAGAAATCAACCGCGTCACCAAGGACTAAGCCATGGCTACAGCAAGCGCCGCCGCCCTGAAAGCGAAAGCCGCGACCACGCAACTTGGCAAGCAGCGTGCGAAGATCGCCGAGATGCAGACCTTCACCTGGGTCGGCCTCGACAAGCGCGGCGTCAAGATCAAGGGCGAGCAGCAAAGCAAGAATGCCAGCATGGTCAAGGCGGACCTTCGTCGGCAGGGAATCAACCCACAGAATGTCAGGCCGAAGGGTAAACCGCTGTTCGGCAAGGCTGGCAAAACGATCAAAGGTCGCGACATCGCGGTGTTCAGCCGCCAGCTCGCGACGATGATGGCAGCTGGCGTACCGATGGTGCAGGGCTTCGAGATCGTCGCCGGCGGCCAGAGCAATCCGCGCATGAAAGACATGCTGACGGATATCAAGACTGAAATCGAAGGCGGTTCAGCGCTGAACGAAGCACTCGGCAAGTATCCGAAATACTTCGACGAGCTGTTCACCAACTTGGTCAAGGCAGGCGAAAGCGCTGGCGTGCTCGATACCGTGCTCGACACGATTGCAACCTACAAGGAAAACATCGAGAACATCAAGGGCAAGATCAAAAAGGCGATGTTCTATCCGGCAGCGGTGCTGACGGTAGCGATCTTGGTTGCCAGCATCCTGCTGATCTTCGTCATCCCGCAGTTCGAAGGCGTGTTCGCCAATTTTGGCGCCGAGCTGCCGGCGTTCACTCAGATGCTGATCAATATGTCCCGCTTCATGGTGGCGTATTGGTGGATGGTATTGGGAATCTTCATCGCGGTCGTTGTCACATTGTTGATGCTATACAAGCGCTCGCAGCGATTTCAGCATTTCGTCGGGCGTATGCTGCTGAAGATCCCGGTAGTGGGACAGATATTGAGACAATCGGCGATCGCGCGCTTTTCGCGCACGCTTGGCGTGACTTTTCGCGCTGGCGTGCCACTGGTGGAGGCGCTGGATTCAGTGGCCAATGCCACCGGCAGCGTGGTGTACAACGATGGGGTGAAGCGCATTCGCGAAGACGTCGCCGTGGGCCATCAATTGCAACTGGCAATGCGTCAGACCAACCTGTTCCCTAACATGGTCGTGCAGATGGTCGCGATTGGCGAGGAGGCCGGCGCGCTCGACAAGATGCTGTTCAAGGTTGCTGAATTCTACGAAACGGAAGTGAACAATGCGGTCGATGCATTGTCGAGTCTACTCGAACCGTTGATCATGGTGGTCATCGGCCTCATCGTTGGCAGCATGGTCATCGGTATGTACCTGCCGATCTTCAAGCTGGGTTCGGTGGTCGGCTGATGGAACGTTCTTGCTGAACTTGTAACGAATCGCAGCAATGCGAGCCGCGACCATGCTCCTATGGTCGCGGCTTTTTCGTTTTTCGCGACGACGGATTTCCAATGATCGACTTCGACTGGTTGCGCGTGCCGACGCTGCTGATCCCGCTTACGGGCCTGCTGGGCCTTCTCGTAGGCAGCTTCCTCAATGTCGTCATCCTTCGCCTGCCGCGCCGGCTCGAACACGAATGGCGCACCCAGGCGCGCGAATTCCTGGCTGCGGAGGCGCGGGATGAAACGCCGGATCCTGAAGAGGCGGCCCCTCCCGACCTCGTCTTCACCGGCTCGCATTGCCCGCACTGCAAGCATGCGCTGTCGCCGTTCGACAATATTCCTCTGCTGAGCTGGCTCGCCCTGCGCGGTCGCTGTCGCTATTGCAAGACGCCGATCTCCTGGCAGTACCCGCTGGTCGAGTTGCTGACCGCGCTCGCATCCATGGCGGTCGCCTGGAAGTTCGGCTATGGCTGGCCGCTGGCGGCCGGGCTCGTGTTCACGTGGATTCTCGTCGCCGCTTCCGGCATCGACGTGCGCACGCAGCTGCTGCCTGACCAGTTGACGCTGCCCCTGCTCTGGCTCGGATTGCTGATTTCGCTGGTGCCGCTGTTCGTTGTCCCGCCGACAGCGATCGTCGGCGCGGCGATCGGCTATCTCAGCCTGTGGTCCGTCTACTGGCTGTTCAAACTGCTGACCGGCAAGGAAGGCATGGGCTACGGCGACTTCAAGCTGCTGGGTGCGCTCGGCGCCTGGATGGGCGCGATGAGCCTGCTGCCGATCATCCTGCTCTCCTCGCTGATCGGCGCGATCGTCGGCGGCACCGCGCTCGCGTTGCGCGGCAAGGACCGCAGCACGCCGATCCCGTTCGGCCCCTTCATCGCTGCTGCGGGATGGGCATGGTTCGTGTTCGGAGATTGGCTGGGGGCGTTCTATGCCAGGCTGTTCGGGCTGGCCTGATGGACGATCGAGCACGGCGATACGCTTGACGCCATTGCTGCAGTGACACTTCCATGGACCGATTGCCCTTCATCGTCGCCTTGACCGGCGGCATCGCCAGCGGCAAGAGCGCGATCGCCGACCGCTTCGCGGCACTCGGCGCCAGCGTACTCGATGCCGATCTCGTCGCGCGCGAGCTGGTGCTTCCCGGCAGCCCGGCGCTGGCCGAGATCGTCGAGGGCTTCGGAGCGGACGTGCTCGATGCGAACGGTGCACTCGATCGCGGTGCGATGCGCGCGCGGGTATTCGCCGATGCCGACGCGCGACGCCGGCTCGAGGCGATCCTGCATCCGCGCATCCGCGCGACACTGCGCGAACGCGCGTGCGCCGCGGAAGGTCCTTATGTCCTGCTGGTGATCCCGCTGCTGGCCGAGAGCGGTCGCTACGACTGGGTCGATCGCGTGCTGGTCGTCGACACGCCGCGCGAAGTGCAGCGCCAGCGCCTGCTCGCCCGCGATGGCATCACCGAAGAGCTCGCCGATTCGATGATCGATGCGCAGGCGTCGCGCGAACGGCGCCTGGCGCTGGCCGACGACGTGATCCTCAACGACGCCACGCTGGCCGATACGCAGGCGGGAATCGCCGCGCTCCACGCCCACTACGTATCGTTGGGGCGCGACCGGCGCGTCCGTTGAACGCCTCGCCTCGGCCGAGGAAGCGCCGAGAGACGAAAGCAGCCGTTCTACCGTTGCCGATCCGTCGCGCGGTCACTGGAGCTCAACGCGAATCCGATACCCGCCATCACCGCATCGGCTGCCACCGTCAGCAGCCGATAGACGAGCGCGAGCGCCAGCGCCTCGGGCTCACCCAAAACCGGACCGAGACCGAGCGCCAGGACCGCTTCGCGCAAACCGAGTCCTGCCGGCGCGCCCGGCACGACGTAGCCTGCCGCCCACGCGAGCGACAACCAGCCGCACCACGCGCCGAACGGCATCGCCTCGGACTGAGTGCAAAGCGAACGCAAGGCAAACGCGGCGAGCAGGAAGAAGAACATGTCCAGGCCCGCTACGCCAACCAATGCCCCGCCGGACCGCCGCGCGCCCATCGCGGCAGAGCCGAAGCGATGCGCATTGGATGCGACTAGGAAAATCGCGAAGCCGGCGAGCAGCGGCGCGATCCAGACGAGATCGTGCGCCCAGGGCGCCTTCGCGGCGACCCGCGGATCGGCCGCGACGCCGAGTGCCAAGAGCGCCGCAACGCCGATCAGCAGCAGCGATTCCAGCGCCAGCGCTGCGCCGAGCGCGGCATGCCCCACGCCCTGTCGATGTGCGGCAATGTGGCGATAGGCGAAATGGAACACGTTGCCGGGCAGGTATTTCGCAAGCTGCGAACGCAGATGGGCGACGACCAGGGGCCTGGCATGCAGGGCACTGCCCGACGCGGCACGAACGAGCAGCGCCCACGCGAGAGCGAGCGCCAGTGCGCCGACGACGTACGTCGCCAGCGCCACGGCAAATTGAACGGGGGAGACCTGCGCAAGCCGATCGCCCAACTCGGCGCCGAGGGCGGCGCCGCGCTTCAACAGCAAGGCAAGCGCCAGTACGCAAAGCGAGGCCCCTGCGATGCCGGCTGCGCGCTTCCAGGCCGCCGCGTTCAGCGCAGGCGGCACAGCGCCATGGTCCACGGCAGCGGCGCACGCATCTCGATCACGTCGAATCGGCGCCGGAGCAATCGCAGGAAACCTTCGCTGCTCCAGTGATTGAGATGCCCCGGGGTGTTGCCGAGCGCGCCGAGATACTTGCCGCGCGCCATGTTCAGTACGCGCCACAACGGCTCGCGCGGAACGCTGGCGAGCAGATAGGGGCGAGCCAGTTCCGCCAGGATGTCGACGCCGCGCGCGGAATCGTCGAGGTGCTCCAAAACCTCGCAGCACACGACCAACGGCGCCGCTTCCGCCCGCGTATCGATGGTTTCGATCGATTGCGCCCAGAACGCCGCCTCGATCTCGGCTTCGCGCGCTCGCACACGTGCCTCCTCGACGATCTCCGGCGAGATGTCGCAGCCGCGCATGCGAAAGCCGCGCCGCGCGAGACGAATCGAGAGCTCGCCTTCGCCACAGCCGATCTCGAGGGCGGCCGATACCGGCACTTGCGCCGCAAGCGCATCGAACGCGCCGAGAAAACCCTGCATCAAGCGCCGCGCAATCGGGTTCGCGGTCCGGTACTTGTCGTAGTAGTTTCCGGCCGGTTGAGGTGCCGCGGTCATGCCGCAGGATCCTTCGCTCGCGTATCGACGGCGGCGGACACTCCTCGAGCGGAATCTTCCAGCTGGCGGAGCCGCCAGTCGATGCCTTCGAGCAAGCGGCGGTTGACCGCCTGCAGATCTGCAACGAAGCCCAATAAGAATGCGATGAGTCCAATCGTCACCGATGCTGCGGCGAGCACGGCGGACTGAATATGACCGGCGCCTTCACCGAGGAATCGATGGAAGAGATACCAGCCGCCGGTAACTCCTCCCATCAGAAGGAAGAACAGGGCGATCAACCAGAAAAACGTCAGCGGCTTATAGGTCGCGAAGATGCGCACGATCGTCGACGCCGAGCGCCAGACGTAGCGCCCGATGCTCTTGACCAGACGCGACGGGCGCAAGTCCGGGTTCGTGCGGATCGGCACCGACAGCACGCGGATGTTGCTGTGGCCGGCCTGGATGATCGTTTCCAGCGTGTACGTGTAGGAGCTGAACACATTGAGCCGCTGCGCGGCTTCGCGCGTGAAGGCGCGAAACCCGCTTGGAGCGTCTACGACTTCGGTGTTGCTGGCCAGACGCACAACGGAACTGCCGAGTCCCTGGAGTTGCTTCTTGAGCCAAGAGAAATGTTCGGTTTCAGCAATCGGACGCGCGCCGATGACCATCTCGGCGCGTCCCTCGACGATCGGCCTCACCAAGGTTTCGATATCGCGCGCGTCGTACTGGTTGTCGGCGTCGGTGTTCACGATGATGTCGGCGCCTCTCTTGATCGCAGCGCCCAAACCAGTCATGAAGGCTGCAGCGAGGCCGCGATTGACTGGGTGACGCACGATGTGATCGGCACCCAGGGACTTGGCCACAGCAGCGGTGCCGTCAGCTGATCCATCGTCGATGATCAACCATTCGACCACGTCGCATCCGTCCACCCGCCGCGGCAATTGCGGGATCGCATGAGGCAACGACTCGGCTTCGTTGTAGCAGGGAATCTGGATGACCAGTTTCATACGGCGGCGTTCATCCCCGGAGCGGCTCGGCATGATAGCGAAGCCAGATCAACTCCGCGCAATGGCTACGCGCTCCACAGCGCCCGAATCGCCGCCACGCCCTGCGCTCCGCTCACCTGCGCGGCGTCGATGTCGTCGATCTCCAGCCCGCCCAGCGCGTAGACCGGCACGGCGCTCTCGGCGACCAGATCGGCGAAACGCTCCCAGCCGAGCGTCGGCGCGTCTTCGTGGCTGGCCGTCGGAAATACCGGCCCCAGCGTGGCGAAGTCGGCTCCGATGCGCGCGGCGTGGACGAGTTCGCCGGCGTCGTGGCACGACACGCCGACCCAGCGGTCGGCCGGGAGCGGCCGCTGCACCAAGGTCGCCGCGGCGGCGGCCGGCAGGTGCACGCCATCGAGGCCGAGCACGGCAGCGAGCTTCCAATCGGCATTCAGCAGCAGCTGGGCGCCGTAGCTGCGGCACAGATTGCGCGAAGTCCGCGCGAGACGCGCAAGGCGATCGCTCGGCCAGCCCGGCAGGCGCAGCTGGATCAGGCGCACGCCCTTGCGGCAGGCGCGCTCGATGCCACGCTCGATCGTGTCCGCCTCTTCCGGCGGCAGCGCCGGCGTGATCAGGTAACGGTCCGGGAGACGCAAGGCAACGATCGCCGGGCGATCGGCCGGCGGCATCTCGATGCGTTCGAGGTCGGCCTGCTCGACCCACGTCAGGCGCTGGCCTTCGCGCGCCTGCGGCGTGCCGCTGTAGGCGGCGACCTGCCAGACATCGAGCAGGATGCGCTTGTCGCCATAATCGTGCGGCACGGCGATCAGCGGGCGCGCGGACTCGACGACGACGCCGATCTCCTCGCGCAGTTCGCGCGCGAGCGCGTCGATCGGCAGTTCGCCCTCCTCGCACTTGCCGCCGGGAAATTCCCACAGCCCCGCCAGATGCTTGCCGGGCGGCCGCTGCGCGAGCAGGACGCGCCCCTGCCCGTCGCGCAGGACGCCGGCGACGACGTGGATCGCGCCCGTCGTCACGCCCGCCGCTTCCAAAAAAGAGTGTTCCCGAGCGGCCCTCGCGTCGAAACGGAGGGCGCGAGAGCGATCATCCGATCTTGCCGTGGCACTGCTTGTACTTCTTGCCCGAGCCGCACGGACACGGGTCGTTGCGGCCGACCTTCGGCGCATCGCGATGCACCGTCGACTGCACGGCCGGCATCTGCGGCAGCGGTTCCGACTCGCCGTCGGCAGGCAGGGCACCGGCGGCGAAACCGGCGGCTTCGGCGTGCTGGAACTGCATCGAGCGCGCCTGCGCCTCGGCTTGGCGGCGCTGCTGCTCCTCCATCGCCTCGACTTCGTCCTCGTTGCGGATGCGCACGCGCGCGAGCAACTGGACGACCTCGTGCTTGATGCGGCCGAGCATCGCCTCGAACAGTTCGAACGCCTCGCGCTTGAACTCCTGCTTCGGCTGCTTCTGCGCGTAGCCGCGCAGATAGATGCCCTGGCGCAGGTAGTCCATGCTGGACAGGTGTTCCTTCCAGCCGTTGTCGAGCACGGACAACATCACGTGCTTCTCCAGGCCGCGCATGACCTCGGAGCCGAGCATCGCTTCCTTCTCGCGGAAGAGGCGATCGGCACTTTCGAGCACGCGATCGAGCACGCCGTTCGCATCGACTTCGTTCTGTTCGTCGAGCCACTGCCGGAGATTCATCTGCAGGCCGAATTCCGAAGCGAGCTCGGCTTCCAGGCCGGCGATGTTCCACTGCTCGTCGACCGAATCGTGCGGCACGTAGCGGCGCACGAGATCGGTGAAGACGTCCTGGCGGATGCTCTCGATCGTCTCGTGGACGTTTTCGCTGTCGAGCAGTTCGTTGCGCTGCTGGTAGATCACCTTGCGCTGGTCGTTGGCGGTGTCGTCGAACTCGAGCAGATGCTTGCGGATGTCGAAGTTGTGCGCCTCGACCTTGCGCTGCGCCTTCTCGATCTGACGGCTGACCATCTTGTCCTGGATCGCGTCGTCTTCCTTCATGCCGAACATGCGCATCAGCCGCGCGACGCCCTCGCCCATGAAGATGCGGATCAGGTTGTCTTCCAGCGACAGGTAGAAGCGGCTCGATCCCGGATCGCCCTGGCGGCCCGAACGGCCGCGCAACTGGTTGTCGATGCGGCGCGACTCGTGCCGTTCGGTGCCGACGATGCGCAGGCCGCCGAGCGCGATGACTTCATCGTGGCGCTTCTGCCACTCGGCCTTGACGCGGTCGCGCTCGCTTTGCGGAGCGTCTTCCGGCAACGCGTGCAGCTCGGCCTCGAGACTGCCGCCGAGCACGATGTCGGTGCCGCGCCCGGCCATGTTGGTGGCGATCGTGATCGCCTTCGGCCGCCCGGCCTGCGCGACGATGTGCGCTTCGCGCTCGTGCTGCTTCGCGTTCAGCACCTCGTGCGGCACGCCGTGCTTCTTCAGCAGGCCGTCGAGCAGCTCGGACATTTCGATCGACGCCGTGCCGACCAGCACGGGCTGTCCGCGCTCGTAGCTTTCCTTGATGTCCTCGACGATCGCCTCGTACTTCGGCTCGGCCTTGAGGAAGACGACGTCGGCCTCGTCCTTGCGCACCATCGCCCGATGCGTCGGGATCACCACGACCTCGAGGCCGTAGATCGACTGGAATTCGTAGGCTTCGGTATCGGCCGTACCGGTCATGCCGGACAGCTTCTTGTACATGCGGAACAGGTTCTGGAACGTGATCGACGCGAGCGTCTGGTTCTCGCGCTGGATCGGCACGCCTTCCTTCGCCTCGACCGCCTGGTGCAGGCCGTCGGACCAGCGACGGCCCTGCAGCGTGCGCCCGGTGAACTCGTCGACGATGATGACCTCGCCGTCGCGCACGATGTAGTCGACGTCTCGTTGATAGATCGCGTTCGCACGCAGCGCCGCGTTCAAGTGATGCACGACGGAGATGTGCTGCGAGTCGTAGAGGCCTTCGTCCTCGCCGATGATGCCGGCCTCGCGCAACAGGTCCTCGGCGTGCTGCATGCCCTCTTCGGACATGTGCACCTGCTTCTGCTTCTCGTCGACGTAGTAGTCGCCCGGCTCCGGCGGTTCGCCCGGCTGGGTTTCCTTCGCCTGGCGCGTCATGCGCGGCACGATGCGGTTGACCTTGACGTACAGCTGCGGCGACTCGTCGGACGGACCGGAGATGATCAGCGGCGTGCGCGCCTCGTCGATCAGGATCGAGTCGACCTCGTCGACGATCGCATAGTGCAGGCCGCGCTGGTAGCGCTGCTCTTTCGACAGCGCCATGTTGTCGCGCAGGTAGTCGAAGCCGAATTCGTTGTTGGTGCCGTAGGTGATGTCGGCCGCGTACGCGCCGCGCTTGTCGCCATGGTCCATGTTCGGAAAGACGACGCCGACGGTCATGCCGAGGAAGTTGTAGAGCCTGCCCATCCAGGCCGAGTCGCGCTTGGCCAGGTAGTCGTTGACGGTGATGACGTGGACGCCCTTGCCTTCCAGCGCGTTGAGGTACACCGGCAGCGTCGCGACGAGGGTCTTGCCCTCGCCCGTGCGCATCTCGGCGATCTTGCCGCTGTGCAGGACCATGCCGCCGATCAGCTGCACGTCGTAGTGGCGCAGGCCGAGCACGCGCCGCGATGCCTCGCGCACCGTGGCGAACGCCTCGGGCAGCAGGCTGTCCAGTTTCGCGCCGTCGGCCAGGCGTTGCTTGAATTCGTCGGTCTTGCCGCGCAGCTCGGCGTCCGAAAGGGCCTGGAACTGCGGCTCCAGCGCGTTGATCTGCGCCACCGACTTGCCGAGCTGGCGCAGCACGCGTTCGTTGCGGCTGCCGAAAATGCGCGTCAGGAAACTGTTGAGCATGGTGGTCTTCGATTGGGAATACGAAACGCCGCGCCGGCATGGCATTGACGCCGGATCGGCCGTTGCTGCAGTCGGAATGGCCGGACTGACCGGCCCCGCGGCCGGCCACGACGGGACCGCCGATGATACGGCGTGCCCGGCCCAATACAAAGCGAGTTTGTGACTGGCGCCCTGCTTTCAAGGGCGCCGGGCACCCGCGGCGCCCCCTGCGGCGCCGTACCAGCGGGGTTTCAGGCGTGGCTGGCGCGCGTGGACTTCACGTAGACCATCGGGTTGACCGGCTTGCCGTTCAACCAGACCTCGAAATGGCAATGCGCGCCGGTCGAGCGGCCGGTCGAGCCGACACGGGCGATGACCTGCCCTTCGTGCACGCGGGTGCCGACCTCGGCGACGTTGGCGGAGTTGTGCGCGTACCGCGTCATGTAGCCGTTGCCGTGGTCGATCTCGACGACGTTGCCGTAGCCGGGACGCTGGCCGGACCAGGTCACCACGCCATCGGCGACCGCGGTGATGTCGGTGCCCAGCGGTGCGGCGAAATCCAGGCCCAGATGGATACCGGCATGGCCGTCGAGCGGATCGGTACGCTCGCCGAAACCGGACGACATGTAGCCTTGTGCGACCGGCATGCCGCTCGGCAGCAGCGCGTTGTCGATCTTGCGGTCGCGCAGCAGGTTCTCCAGGACGTCCAGCTGCGCTTCCTGGCGATCGAACTCCGCTCGCAGGCCGTCGATGCCGTTCTGAATCGGCAGCGAGGTCGCGATCGCGGTGGCGGGGTCTTCCGGACCGCCCATCGCCGGCGCGGCGGCGAAATCGAACTCGCCGTCATCGAGCTTGCCGACCTGGGTCAGGCGATCGCCGAGCGCGTTCAGGCGCGTCGCCTGTGCCTGCAGCTGGCCGAGCTGAAGGGCCAGCGCATCGAGATTGCGGTGCGAATCGTTGTCGAGGTTCGCCAGCTGCTCGCGCTGGCGGGTGAGGTTGGCGCGCAGGTCGGACAACTCGCGCATGCCGCGCCCCTGCCCGCCGCCGACCAGCATCGCCGCGGCGACACCGATCGCGACGAAGAACAAGGCACAGCCCGAGACCGCCGCCAGCGCGATCGCGCGGCCGCGACGGCTGTCAAAATCGATACGGCGTGGTGCCGAGCGTGCGTTGCGGACGATAATGATGTTCATGCTGGCTCGCCGTAGTCGTTTTCGCCATGTCGCCACGACGCAACCCTCTCCAGACTACCGCAGCCGGCCCTCGGCCTGCTGCGGAGTGCATCGCACTCGACGCGCTCGCGGATCGCGCGCGCGCGCTGGATGCGCTGGATGGACGATTGCGCCATCTGTTGCCCGCCGCAGTCGCTCGCGAGACACGTCTCGCGGACGTCCGTGACGGACGCGTCGTCTTCCTGGCGTCGAGTCCGACCTGGGCGAGCCGCATCAGGCTGTATCAGGCAGCCCTGCTGGCCGAAGCCCGTACCGCACTCGGCGGTACCGTCGAACGCTTCACCGTGAAAGTGGCGCCCCTGCCGACCGTTCCCCCGGAACCGACAAAGCCAAAACCGCTTTCCGCCGCTACCGCCCGCCATTTGCGAGCGACAGCGAATACCGTCTCAGACCCGGAACTCCGAGCCCTCTATTTGCACCTGGCGTCCATCGCCACTGATGTTTCCGACTAGGAGCCGGGGCGGCTCCTGTTTTCCCCGACAACGGGCTTTCTGGCGAAAGCCGATTTTTCTTCTTATGGGCCGGGCGTCGTGCCGTGGCCGGCTCCGAATGACTGGGTCATTCGCCTCACCCGCCGCGGCACAGCTGCGTTGGCGGATGCGGAGGCCGGCGCGTTTCCTGCGACGGCTTGTTGCTGATCGCGAGTCTCAGACCGCCTGCGCCGGATGGGCGTAGGAGATGGGCGCCTCGCGTTCGTCCTCGAAACTCACTTCCTGCCAAGCCGAGGCGTCCGCGATCAGCGTGCGCAGCAGCTTGTTATTCAGTTCATGGCCCGACTTGTAGCCGTAGAACGCGCCGATCAGACTGTGGCCGAGCAGATAAAGATCCCCGATCGCATCGAGAATCTTGTGCTTGACGAACTCGTCTTCGTAGCGAAGGCCGTCTTCGTTCAGCACGCGGTAGTCGTCCAGCACGATCGCGTTGTCCATCGAACCGCCGAGCGCGAGGTTCTTCTCACGCAGCATTTCGATGTCGCGCATGAAGCCGAACGTGCGCGCGCGGCTGACTTCCTTGACGAACGAGGTCGTCGAGAAATCGATCTCGCTGGTCGAGGAGCGCTTGGTGAACATCGGATGGTTGAAATCGATCGAGAAGCCGACCTTGAAGCCGTCGAACGGCTCGAAGCGGGCCCACTTGTCGCCGTCGCGGACGGTGATCGATTTCTTGATGCGGATGAACCGCTTCGCCTTGGCCTGCTCCTCGATGCCCGCCGACTGCAGCAGGAACACGAAGGGGCCGGAACTGCCGTCCATGATCGGCACTTCGGGCGCCGAAAGGTCGACATAAGCGTTGTCGATGCCGAGGCCGGCCATCGCGGAAAGCAGATGCTCGATCGTCGCGATGCGAACGTCGCCCTTGACCAGCGTGGTCGAGAGGCGGGTATCGCCGACGTTGTTGCAACTGGAGCGGATCTCGACGGGTGGGCTCAAGTCCACGCGGCGGAACACGATGCCCGTGTCCACGGCCGCCGGACGAAGGGTCATATAGACCTTGTCGCCCGTGTGGAGACCCACGCCCGTCGCTCTGATGACGTTTTTGAGCGTGCGTTGTCTGATCATTTTTATGGGGTAACCCCTGGGGCAGGGCTGACAAAACGCGGACGAGACTAACACAGCGAGTTTGTGGAGAAAAGTTAAGCGATGTATGGAACCCACAGAGTGTTGCGCCCCCGCAACACTCTGTGAGTCCGTTTCGCGCCCTACTTCGGTCCTCTAGAGCGTCGACGGCAACCGCCGTCACGACGCCACGTGACAGCGGAGAATGGCTTGGCGGCTCGCTTTCGAGCGGCCGCCAGGCGTCGTCGACGTTCGCCGATGACAGCGAACGGCGCGTTTCAGGACGGGAAGGTCAGCGCATCAATCGGCCTGCCGGCGCAGGAATGCCGGAATGTCGAGATAGTCGCCCGGCGCTTCCGGCGCCGCCGCGACGCCGTGATCGAGCGCCGTCGCCCGCATCGGCTGGCCCGGGATGCCGAGATAGTCGACCTCGCCCGTCGTCGCGTTGCGCACCACGCGCATCGGCGGCCTCGACACCGGCGCCACGTCGCGTTCGCGTTCGCGATGGATCGGCTGGCGCGCCACCGCACGATTGAGCCCCGTCGCGACCACGGTCACGCGCACGTCGTCCTTGAGTTCCGGATCGAGCGCAGTACCGACCACGACGGTCGCGTCCTCGCTGGCGAACTCGTGGATGACCTGGCCGATGTCGTCGAACTCGCGCATCGTGAGGTTGGTGCCGGCCGTGACGTTGACCAGGATGCCGCAGGCGCCGGCGAGGTTGACGTCGTCGAGCAGCGGGTTGTTGATCGCCGCCTCGGCCGCCGCGACCGCACGGTCGTCGCCGTGGGCGGTGCCCGTGCCCATCATCGCCATGCCCATCTCGGACATGACCGTGCGCACGTCGGCGAAGTCGACGTTGATCAGGCCCGGTCGGGTGATCAGGTCGGCGATGCCCTGCACGGCGCCGAGCAGCACGTCGTTGGCCTGCTTGAACGCGCTGAGCAGGGTCACGTCGCGGCCGAGCACGGTGAGCAGCTTCTCGTTCGGCACGGTGATCAGCGAATCGCAGTACTGGCCGAGATCCTCGATGCCCTTCAGCGCGACCTGCATGCGCCGGCGGCCCTCGAACGGGAACGGCTTGGTGACGACCGCGACGGTGAGGATGCCCATTTCCTTGGCGAGCTGCGCCACCACCGGCGCTGCGCCCGTGCCGGTGCCGCCGCCCATGCCGCAGGTGATGAACGCCATGTCGGCGCCCTGCAGCAGTTCGACGATGCGCTCGCGATCCTCCAGGGCGGCCTGGCGGCCGACCTCCGGATTGGCGCCGGCGCCCAGACCCTTGGTGACGTTCGCGCCGAGCTGCAGGGTGAATTTCGCCCCGCTGCTCTTGAGCGCCTGCGCATCGGTGTTCGCGCATACGAAGTCCACGCCTTCGACACCGGCCTGGACCATGTGGCTGACCGCGTTGCCGCCGCCGCCGCCGACGCCGACGACCTTGATGACCGCGTTCGGCGCCATTCTTTCAACGAGTTCGAACATTTTCCCATCCTCCGCAAAGTGGACTACTGCTTCTCTTTTATCGTTCCCGAGTCCGTGACCGTCCCGGCCCGGCTCGTCCGACCCCGGCTGGCGTGCCGGCGTCCCGCGACCGTTTCGGTCGCTCCGCTGCGCTCCCTGCGCGGCGGATGTTTCCGTCCCTCTCTTCGAACGAAAGAGGGTTCGATCAAAACTCGCCCTTGAACCAGGTGGAGACCCGGTTCCACAGGCCGCCCACCGCCGATGCGCCGGCCGATGGCGAGTTGCGCGCACCGTCGCGGCGGCTGCCGTAGATAAGGAGTCCGACACCGGTCGACTGCAGCGGATTGGCTACGACATCGGCCAGTCCGCTGACGTGCTGCGGCGTGCCCAGTCGCACCGGCATGTGGAACAGTTCTTCGGCGAGATCGAGCGCGCCTTCCATGCGCGCAGCGCCTCCGGTCAGCACGATGCCGGCACGCACGAGCTCCTCGCGGCCGCTGCGGCGCAGGTCCGCCTGCACCATCTCGAAGATTTCCTCGTAGCGCGGCTGCACCGCCTCGGCGAGGTTCTGCCGCGCCAGCCGGCGCGGCGGGCGATCGCCTACGCTCGGCACCTGGATCGTCTCTTCGGCATGCGCGAGCTGGGCCAGCGCGCAGGCGTAGCGCACCTTCAGCTCCTCCGCATGCGCGGTCGGCGTGCGCATCAGGTGCGCGATGTCGCTGGTCACCTGGTCGCCGCCGATCGCCAGCGACGTGGTATGGCGCAGCGCGCCGCCGGTGAAGATCGCGATATCGGTCGTGCCGGCACCGATGTCGACCATGCACACGCCGAGCTCGCGCTCGTCCTCGGTCAGCACCGCGCGCGCGGAGGCGACCGCCGCCGGCAGCAGCTCGTCGACCTGCAGGCCGCAGCGGTTGATGCACTTGGTGATGTTCTGGATCGCGCTGGCCGCGCCGGTGACCAGGTGCACGTTCGCTTCGAGGCGCACGCCGGACATGCCGACCGGATGGCGGATGCCTTCCTGGCCGTCGATCAGGTATTCCTGCGGCTCGCGGTAGAGCACGCTGCGGTCGGCGGGAATCGCGATCGCGCACGCCGAATTGAGCACCGCGTCGAGGTCCGCCGCGCTGACTTCGCGGTCGCGGATCGGCGCGGTGCCGTGCGAGTTTTCGTCCTTGATGTGGCTGCCGGCGATCGACGCGTAGACCGAGCGGATCTGGCAACCGGCCATCAGCTCGGCTTCCTCGATCGCGCGCTGGATCGAATGCACCGTCGAATCGATGTCGACCACGACACCGCGCTTGAGCCCGTGCGCCGGATGCGAACCGATGCCGATGATCTCGACCGCTTCGCCGGGTGCGTGCTCGCCGACGATCGCGACGATCTTCGACGTGCCGACATCGAGGCCGACGATGAGGTTTTTTTCGCTCTTGCGGGTCATGTTGGAGCCGGGAATGGGGAATAGGGAATCGGGAATAGGAGCGACGCCAGGGACTTCGCGAAACCGGCTTTGCCGATTCCCCATTCCCCATTCCCTATTCCCGCGTGACGCGGCGAAGTCGCTTCAGGTGCCAGTTGCGCCGGCGGCGTGACGCTATCCGGCCACCGCATCGCAAACCCGTTCTCGTAGCGCAGGTCGACGTACGCCGGGGGGCCGGCATGCGCGCTGGCCAGGCGCGGCCACACGTCGAGGAAGCGCTTGAGGCGCGGTCGCGCGTCTTCGCGGCCGAGTTCGATGACGGCGCCGGAGGCGAGGTCGAGTTTCCAGCCGCCGCGCGGCGACAAGGTCACCGCATCGATGACCAAGCCGCTGCCGGTGAACTCCTTCAGGCAGTCGGCGTAGAACTGCAGCACGTCGGCGAGGCGATCGTCGGGACCGGCCAGCCGCGGCAGGCCCTGCAGACCGGTCGCGCCGGCGACGGTGAAGATCTCGCCGCGCCGGTTGACCAGGCGATCTTCGCCCCAGCGCGCGTACGGCTGCTGCTCGAACACGACCAGCTCGATCGCGTCCGGCCAGCGCTTGCGCGCCTCGACGCGCTCGACCCAGGGCAGCCTCGCCACCGCGGCGCGCACTTCGTGCAGCTTCACCGCGAAGAAGCCGTCGCCGAGCAGAGGCTGCGCCGCCGCGCGTATCTGCTCGGCGCTGACATGGTTGAATTCCGCGCGCACGCCGAGCTTGGCGACCGGCCAGCGGTCGCTCGCGAACCAGCCGTTCAGCACGCCGACGATCGGCAGCGCGACCAGCGTCAGCGCGATGCCCCAGGCGAGCAGCTTGAGCAGGAATCCGCCTCTCACGCGCGATCCTCCGCGAACGAGCTCTCGAGGATGCGCCAGCACAGCGTCTGGAAATCGATGCCGACCGTCGCGGCAGCCTTCGGCACCAGCGAGTGGCTGGTCATGCCGGGCGCGGTGTTCACTTCGAGCAGGAAATTGCGCCCGGCGCGGTCGCGCATCACGTCGACGCGGCCCCAGCCGGCACAGCCCGCCGCGTCGAACGCGGCCAGGGCGAGCGCCCGCAGTTCCGCCTCCGCCTCGCCTTCGAGGCCGGGGCAGAGATACTGCGTGTCCTCAGCCACGTACTTGGCGTGATAGTCGTAGAACGCGCCCTTCGGCACGATACGGATCGAAGGCAGCACCTCGCGCGCGAGCACGGCGACGGTCAGCTCGTCGCCTTCGATCATTTCCTCGACCAGGAGATCGCCCGGATAGCGTGCGGCCAGTTCCGCCGCGGCATCGAGGTCGGCGTCGCGGAACACGCGCGTGACGCCGACGCTGGAACCTTCGCTGGCCGGCTTGACGATCACCGGCAAGCCGATCTTCGCGGCGGCGGCGTGCACATCCAGATCGCCGCGGCCCTTGCGCAGCGCGACGAAGCGCGGCGTCGGCAGGCCTTCGGCGATCCACACCTGCTTGGTGCGCACCTTGTCCATCGACAGGGCCGAACCGAGCACGCCCGATCCCGTATACGGCACGTGCAGCGATTCGAGCGCGCCTTGCAACACGCCGTCTTCGCCGCCGCCGTGCTGGCCGTGCAGGATGTTGAACACGCGCGAGTAGTGGCCGGCACGCAGGCTGTCCAGCAACGCCGGGATGCCGTCGACGGCATGTGCGTCCACACCCTTCGCGCGCAGCGCGGCCAACACGTTGCGGCCGGAGTCGAGCGAAACCGCACGCTCGGCCGATTCGCCGCCCATGACGACCGCGACGCGACCGAAGGCGCGCGGATCGGTGATTCGCGTCGCGGGAATCGGGAATGGGGAATGGGGAATGGGCGAAGCGGACATCACGCGACTCTCGATTTCAGGTGGCCGGACGCGGCCAATTCGTTCGCCGCCGCGCCGATGTCGCCGGCGCCGAGCAGCAGCAGCAAGTCGCCGTCTTCGAGCAGCGGCGGCAGCGCGCCCGAAAGGTCGCGCGGGTGTTCGACGAGGACCGGATCGACCTTGCCGCGCGCGCGCACGGCGCGCGCGAGCGCGCGGCCGTCCGCATTCGCGATCGGCGCCTCGCCGGCGGGATAGACCTCGGTCAGCACCAGAACATCGACCTCGGCCAGCACGTTGGCGAAGTCGTCGAGCAGGTCGCGCGTGCGCGAATAGCGATGCGGCTGGAACGCGACGACGAGACGGCGCTCGGGCCAGCCTTCACGCGCCGCCGCGAACACCGCGGCCAGCTCGCGCGGGTGGTGGCCGTAGTCGTCGACGAGCAGCGCTTCACCGTCGTCGAGGGCCAGTTCGCCGCGCAGCTGGAAGCGCCGGCCGACGCCCTGGAATTTCGCCAGCGCGCTCTGCATCGCTTCCGGTGCGACGCCGAGCTGCCAGCCGACGGCGCAAGCGGCGAGCGCATTGAGCACGTTGTGGCGGCCCGGCAGGTTCAGGGTCACGCGCACCACGGCGGCGCCGTCGGGCAGGTGCAGCGTGAATTCGGTCGACCTGCCGCTCTGGCGCAGGTCCGACGCGCGCACGTCGGCGGCGCTGTCGATACCGTAGGTGAGCACGCGGCGCGGCGTCTCGCGTGCGAGCGCGGCGACTTCCGCGTCGTCGGCGCAGAGCACCGCGACGCCGTAGAACGGCAGCCGGTGCAGGAAGTCGCCGAAGGCTTTCTTGACGCGTTCGAAATCGCCGCCGTAGTTCTCCAGATGATCGGCGTCGATGTTGGTGACGATCGCGATGACCGGCGACAGCAGCAGGAACGAGCCGTCCGACTCGTCGGCTTCGGCGACCAGGTACTCGCCCGTGCCGAGGCGCGCGTTCGCACCGGCGGCGATCAGCTGGCCGCCGATCACGAAGGTCGGATCGAGCCCCGCTTCGGCGAGGACGCTCGCGGTCAGGCTCGTCGTCGTCGTCTTGCCGTGCGTTCCTGCGACGGCGATGCCGCGGCGAAAACGCATCAGCTCGCCGAGCATTTCCGCGCGCGGCACGACTGGAATGCGGCGCGCGCGCGCGGCCAGCAGTTCGGGATTGTCCGGCCGGATCGCGCTCGACACGACGAGGACGTCGGCCTGCGCGACGTTGGCAGCGTCGTGGCCGCGATCGATGCGCGCGCCGAGTTCGGCCAGACGCCGCGTCGTCGCGTTGTCGGCCTTGTCCGAGCCGGACACCGAGTAGCCGAGATTGCACAGCACTTCGGCGATGCCGCTCATGCCGACGCCACCGACGCCGACGAAATGCACGCGGCGGAAGTCCTGCATGATGTCGCCGTAGCGGGCGAGGCGGGCCGGCGTCATGCGGCCACCTCGAGGCAAACGTCGGCGATGCGCTGCGCCGCGTCGGGCTTGGCCAGCGTGCGCGCGGCATCGGCCATCAGGGCGAGGCGCGAACGATCGGCCACCTCGGCGAACGCGCTGCCGAGGCGGCGCAGGAACTCGTCGCCCTCGCCGATCAGGCGCGCCGCACCGGCGGCGACCATCGCCTCCGCATTCTTCGTCTGGTGGTCGTCGACCGCGTGCGGATACGGCACCAGCAGCGCCGGCACGCCGGCTGCCGCGAGTTCGGCCAGCGTCAACGCACCGGCGCGGCAGATCGCGAGATCGGCCCAGGCATACGCTGCCGCCATGTCGTCGACGAACGCGATGACCTCGGCGTCGACGCCGGCGGCGAGATAGGCCGCGCGCGTCTTGTCGAGATGGTTCGCACCGCACTGGTGGCGCACCGCGATCGTCATGCGCGTACCGCGCCTGCGCAGCATTTCAGGCACTTGCGTATTGAGACTGGCCGCACCCTGGCTGCCGCCGAGGACGAGCAGGCGCAGCGGACCTTCGCGGTTCGCGTAGCGTTCGGCCGGCGGCGCTACCGCGGCGATTTCGGCGCGGACCGGATTGCCGACCCACTGCGCATTCGGAAAGGCGTCGGAGAATCCGACCAGCACCCGCTGCGCGAGGCGCGCCAGCAGCTTGTTGGTCACACCGGGTATGCGGTTCTGTTCGTGCACGACCAGCGGCAGGCTCGCGAGCCACGCGGCGAAGCCGCCGGGCGCCGCGACATAGCCGCCCATCGACAGCACGCTGCGCGGCTTGTGGCGCTTGATCGCCGAACGCGCCGTGGCGATCGAGCCGAGCAGGCGGAACGGCGTGCGCAAGGCCGTCAGCAGGCCCTTGCCGCGCACGCCGCCGATCGACAGCGTCTCCATCGGAATATCGTGCTGCGGCACCAGGCGCAGTTCGAGGCCGCCCTTCGCGCCGAGCCAGATGACCGGCACCTTGCGCGCAGCGAGTTCGGCCGCGACCGCAAGCCCCGGGAAGATATGGCCGCCGGTGCCGCCCGCCATGATCAGCACCGGTGCGTTCGTGCTGGATGGGCTTGCGCTCAACGGCGCGCCTCCACCAGCTGGCGCACGTCGACGAGCTGGCGCTCGGCGATCGCCTGCATCATCGCGTTCTCCGCGCGCGTGACTTCGTAGCTGACGCGGATCAGCACGCCGATCGCCGCGCAGGTCATCATCACGCTGGAACCGCCCGAGCTGATCAGCGGCAGCGTCAGACCCTTCGTCGGCAGCACGCCGAGATTCACGCCGATCGAGACCAGCGCCTGCAGCGCGATCATCAGCGAGACGCCGAACGCGCAGTAGCCGGCGAAACGCAGGTTCCGTTCGACCGCGCGCAAACCGATCACGAAGCCGCGGCCGACCAGCCAGGCGAACAGACCGAGCACGAGCACGATGCCGGCGAGGCCGAGTTCCTCGGCGATCACGGCGAGGATGAAGTCGGTGTGCGCCTCGGGCAGGTAGAACAGCTTCTGCACCGACGCGCCGAGGCCGACGCCGAACCACTCGCCGCGGCCGACCGCGATCAGCGCCTGGGTCAGCTGGAAACCGTCCTTGAACGGATCGGCCCACGGATCGAGGAACGAGGTCAGCCGCTTCACGCGATAGTCCTGGCTCATCGCGGCCCAGGCCAGCACCGGCACGCCGGCCGCGCCGAGCAGCGCGAGATTGCGCACGCGCGCGCCGCCGAGCCAGACCATGCCGAGCGTGACCGCCATCAGCAGCGTCGCCGAACCGAAGTCGGGCTGGGCCAGCAGCATGACGACCAGCAGCGCGGCGATGCCGAGCGGCTTGATCACGCCGATCAAGCTCGACTGCACATTCTCGCGATGGCGCACGAGATAGCTCGCCATGTAGACCACCAGGATGATCTTCACCGCCTCGACCGACTGGAAGCCGATGAAACCCAGGCGGATCCAGCGCCGCGCGCCATTCACCCGGATGCCGATCACGGGCACGAACACGAGCAGCAGCAGCACGATGCCGAGCAGCAACAGCATGCCGGCATGGCGTTCGAGCCAGGCCAGCTCGGTGCGCGCCGCGATGACGCACGCGATCAGACCCATGCCGAGGAACACGAGATGCTTGATCAGGTAGTGGAACGATCCTGCATGCTCGCCGTCGGCAACCGCGATCGAGCTCGACGCGACCATCACCGCGCCGAGGCTGGCGAGCGCGAGCGCGGCGAGGATCAGGCCGAGATCGTAGCGGCCGCGCGCTTCGCCGCGGCGCGTCGCCTGCGATTCCTCGTTGTTGTAGCCGAACAGCAGCATCAGCGTACCCGTGGAGAAATTCGATCACCGAAGGCGATCGACTGATGTCCCTCGCCCGCGAAGCGGGAGAGGGGGGAACCACCCGCGGAGCGAGTGGTGGGGTGAGGGCGTGTCGCAGATCGGTGAATCATCAACGCACCTTCAACGTAGCCAGCCCGATCAGCACCAGCACGACGCTGATGATCCAGAACCGCACGATCACGCGCGGCTCCGGCCAGCCTTTCAATTCGAAGTGATGATGGATCGGCGCCATGCGGAAGATGCGCTTGCCGGTCAGCTTGAAGCTGGCGACCTGCAGCATCACCGACACCGTCTCCATCACGAACACGCCGCCCATGATCAGCAGCACGATTTCCTGGCGCACGATCACCGCGACGCAGCCGAGCGCGGCGCCGATCGCGAGCGCGCCGATGTCGCCCATGAACACTTGCGCCGGATACGTGTTGAACCAGAGGAAGCCGAGACCGGCGCCCGCCAGCGCGCTGCAGAAGATCGCCAGTTCGCCGGCGCCTGGAATCGCCGGGATGCCGAGGTACTCGGAAAACACCTTGTTGCCCGCCAGGTACGCGAACACGCCGAGCGCGGTCGCCACGAGCACGCTCGGCATGATCGCCAGGCCATCGAGGCCGTCGGTCAGGTTCACCGCATTGGAGAAACCGACCACGATGAAGTACGCCAGCGCGATGAAGGCGAGCGCGCCGACGCCGGTCAGCCACGGCGAGCCCGCCGCCGCGTCGGCGACATAGCCGAGCGGCACCTGCGCCTGCTTGATCAAGGGCAGGTAGAACGTCGTCGCCGCCGGCGTGTCGGCCGTGAAGTAGAGGAACAGCGCGACACCGAGGCCGAACACCGATTGCCAGAAGTACTTCCAGCGAGCAGCGAGACCCTTGCTGTCCTTCAACACGAGTTTCTTGTAGTCGTCGTAGAAGCCGATCGCGCCGAACGCGACCGTCACGCCGAGCACGAGCCAGACGTAGCGGTTGCGCAGGTCGGCCCAGAGCAAAGTCGATGCGGCGATCGACGCGATGATCAGCGCACCGCCCATCGTCGGCGTGCCGGCCTTGCTCAGATGCGACTGCGGGCCGTCGCTGCGGATGACCTGGCCGGCCTTGATCTCGGCGAGCTTGCGGATGATCGCGGGACCGGCGAGCAGCGACACCGCGAGCGATGTGAGCGTGCTCATGATCGTGCGGAACGTCAGGTACTGGAACAGATGGAAACCGCTGACGTAACCCTTCAGCAGATCGGCAAGTTCAAGCAGCATGACGCTCGCCTCCTTCGCCGGCCGCATCGCCCTGCAGGGCGTGCACGACGCGATCCATCGCCGACGAGCGCGAACCCTTGATCAGCAGCACGGTACCGGCGTGCAGGTCGCCTTGCAGCGCATCGACCAGCGCAGCCTGATCGGCGTAGTGCGTACCGCCCTTGCCGAAAGCGTCGACCGCCGCGCGACTCAATCGTCCGACGGCGCGCAGCCGCTCGATGCCGCTGCGCTTGGCCAGCGCGCCGATGTCGGCGTGCAGCTTTTCGGCATCGGTGCCGAGCTCGGCCATGTCGCCCATCACCAGCACGCGCTCGCCCCCCTCGCTGGCCAGGGTCGCGATCGCCGCGGCGAACGAACCCGGATTGGCGTTGTAGCTGTCGTCGATCACGATCGCGCCGCTGGCATGGGTGCGGCGCAGCAGGCGGCCGGCGACGTTCGGCGCGGCTTCGAGGCCGGCCTTGACGGTCGCCAGTGGCACACCGAGCGCGATCGCCAGCGTGCTGGCGGCGAGCGCGTTCATCACGTTGTGCCGTCCCGGCAGCGGCAAAGCGATCTCGGTGTTGCCGACCGGCGTCAACAGGCGGAAGCGGCCGTCGAAAACGCCTTCGACCGCGGGCGCGGCGCTGACGTCGGCGCGGCGCAGCAGCCCGAACGTGAGCACGCGGCGCGGCGCGGCGAGCACGCCGAAATAATCGGCGAAGGCATCGTCGGCATTGATCACGGCGACGCCGTCGGCCGGCAGCGCGCGGTAGATCGCGCCCTTGGTCTCGGCGACGCCCTGCAAGGTGCCCATGCGCTCCAGGTGCGCGGCGGCCACGTTGTTGACGAGGGCGATGTCCGGCTGCGCGATGCGCGCGAGGTAGGCGATGTCGCCGGGCTTGCCGGCACCCATCTCGAGCACCGCATACTCGCTGTCGGCCGGCATCGCGAGCAGCGTCAGCGGCAGGCCGATTTCGTTGTTGAAGTTGCCGGCGTTGACGTGCGTGCGGCCGTGCCGGGCCAGGATCGAGGCGACCAGGGTCTTCACCGTCGTCTTGCCGTTCGAGCCGGTGATGCCGACGATGCGCGCGCGATGCGGAATGTTCGCGCGGCGCGCGATCTCGCCGAGCGAGACCAGGGTGTCGGTGACGACAACCTGCGGCAGGTCGAGCGGCAGCTTGCGTTCGACCAGCAGCGCCGCGGCGCCGCGCTCGAGCGCAGTTGCGACGAAATCGTGGGCGTCGTAGCGCTCGCCTTTGAGTGCGACGAACAGCGCGCCCGCGCCGATGGTGCGCGTGTCGGTCGAAACGGCATCGATCGTCGCGTCGTCGCCGTGCAGGCGGCCGCCGGTCCAGCGCGCGATGTCGGACAGGCGCAAGGTCAGCATGCGCGCAGCTCCAGCGCGTGGCGCGCGATCGCCAGATCGTCGAACGGACGCTTGGCGCCGGCGACTTCCTGGTACGGCTCGTGGCCCTTGCCGGCGATCAGCACGATGTCGCTCGGATGCGCGAACTCGATCGCCTGCGCGATCGCGAGCGCGCGGTCGCGCTCGATCGTCGCCCGCTCCGGTCGCTTCAAGCCCGCCACGATCTGCTCGACGATGACGTCGCCGTCTTCGCCGCGCGGGTTGTCGTCGGTGATGATGATGCGGTCGGCCAGCGCTTCGGCGATCGCGCCCATCTGCGGGCGCTTGCCCGCGTCGCGCTCGCCGCCGCAGCCGAACACGCAGATCAGCCGGCCGGCGCCGTGCGCACGCAGCGACGCAAGCGTCTGCTCGAGGGCGTCGGGCGTGTGGGCGTAGTCGATCACGATCAGCGGCTGCGCACCGGCGCCGCCGAGGCGGTTCATGCGACCGGCGACCGGCGTCAGCGCGCCGAGCGCAGCGGCGATCGCATCGAAGGCGAGGCCGAGCTGGCCGAGGCATGCGGCGACGGCGAGAAGATTGGAAACGTTGAAGCGCCCGAGCAGGCGCGTCGCGATCGTACCAGCGCCCCAGGGCGTGTCGAGGCGGAAGCGCTGCCCATTCGCACCGGATTCCAGGTCGCGCGCGACCACCTCGGCATCGTCGCTGTCGATCGCGTAGCGCAGCAGGCGCACGCCGGGCGGCACCGACGCGATCAGCGTGCGGCCGAAGGCGTCGTCGGCATTGATGATCGCTGCGGACAGTCCCGGCCATTCGAACAGGCGGCGCTTCGCCGCACCGTAGGCTTGCATCGTGCCGTGATAGTCGAGGTGGTCGCGGCTGAGATTGGTGAACACCGCCAGATCGAACGCGATCGCGTTGACGCGCCCCTGTTCGAGCGCGTGCGACGACACTTCCATCGCGACGTGGCTGGCGCCGGCGTCGCGAAACTCGGCCAGGAGGCTTTGCGCACAGATCGCGTCGGGCGTCGTGCGTTCGCCTTCGCGCAGCGCGCCATGCAGGCCCGCGCCGAGGGTACCGATCGTCGCGGTCGTGCGGCCTGCGTGATGCAGCGCTTGCGCGAGCAGTTGCACCGTCGACGTCTTGCCGTTCGTGCCGGTGACGCCGATCACTTCGAGGCTGCGCGACGGGTCGCCGAAGAAGCGCGCCGCGATCGTGCCGAGGCCCTCGCGCAGGCCGTCGAGCCAGACGACGGGGACGCCGGCGATGTCCGCGTTCGAGGGGGGGATGGCAGTCGACGCGGGCGTCGCGGCGTCCGGCTTTTCGGCCAGGACGATCGAGGCGCCTCGCGTCGCCGCCATCGGGGCAAACGCAATACCGTGCGCCTGCGTGCCGGCGAGCGCGACGAAGGCGTCGCCCTCCTGCACGCGGCGCGAGTCGAGCGCGAGCCCGCGCACGACGATGTCTCCCTGCGCGCCGGCAACGGCGCTTCCCTGCAGCAGCTCACGCACGCTCATCGCGGGCCGGTTCATTCTTCGGGCACTCCGTCGTCGACGTTCGACATGTCGACCGGACCATCCGGCGCCTGTCGTCCTGTGCGTACGGTGTGCCCGGTATCGGGCGCGGCGGTGTACCAGTTCTGGACATTGTCGGGCGAGATGTCGAGCAGACGCACCGCGTCCTCCATCACCTTGCCGAAGACGGGCGCGGCGACCAGCGCGCCGTAGTACGCGCCTTGCGGATCGTGGATGACGACCACGCCGACCAGGCGCGGCGCGCTCGAGGGAATCATGCCGGCGAACAGCGACACGTACTTCTTGTTGTAGCCGCCGCCGGCCGCCGTGCGCGACGTGCCGGTCTTGCCGGCGACGACGTAGTTGCGCACTTGCGCCTTGGTCGCGCCGCCCGGCGGCACGATCACGGTTTCGAGCATCTTGCGCATTTGCGCGGCGATCTCGGGGTCGATGACCGCGCGATCGGGGTTCTGCGCGCCCTTGACGAACGTCGGCGAGCGCAGGCGCCCGTTGTTCGCGATCGTCGCGTAGCCCTGCGCCAGCTGCAGCGGCGTCACGTTGAGTCCATACCCGTAGGCGATCGTCGCCTGCTCGACCGGTCCCCACGCCTTCGCGATCGGCAGGAAGCCCGGCGATTCGCCCGGAAATCCGCTGCCCGTGACCTCGCCGAGGCCGAAGCGGTGGTAGACGTCCCACATGTGATCGCGCGTCATCGTCAGGGCGATCTTGGCGGCGCCGACGTTGCTCGAGTACGTGATCACGCCGGTGACGTCGATCAGGCCCTTGTTGTGCACGTCGTGCGTCGTCCATCCGCCCGCCAGGGTCAGCGAACCCGGCGTCGTATCGACCGGCGTATGCGGCTTCCACTTGCCGCTCTCCAGCGCCGCCGAGATCGTGAACGCCTTCATCGTCGAGCCCGGCTCGACGACGTCGGTGACCGCGCGGTTGCGGCGGTACGATGGATCGACGTTGGTGCGCGCGTTCGGATTGAACGACGGCTGGTTGACCATCGCGAGGATCTCGCCGGTCGGCACGTCGAGGATCACCATCGAACCGGAGCTCGCGTGGTGCTCGGCGAGCGCGGCCTTGAGCTCGCGGTAGGCCAGGTACTGGATGCGGCGGTCGATCGAGACCGTCAGGTCGCGGCCGGGCTGCGCATCGCGCACCAGCTCCACGTTCTCGACCTCGTGGCCCATGCGGTCGCGGATGACGCGCTTGACGCCGGGCTTGCCAGCCAGCCAGTCGTCGAACGCGAGTTCGAGGCCTTCCTGGCCGCGGTCGTCGATGTTGGTGTAGCCGAGCACGTGCGCGATGACTTCGCCGCTCGGGTAGTAGCGCTTGAATTCACGCTGGCTGGCGATGCCGGGGATGTCGAGCTTCAGGATCGCTTGCGCGTCGTCCGGATTCAGGTGGCGCTTGAGGTAGATGAATTCCTTGTCCGAGCGCTCGATCAGCTTCTGCTTCAGGGCATCCTCGTCGAGGCCGGTCGCCTTGGCGAGCTCGCCGATGCGGTCGGCATGCTCGAGCACTTCGGACGGATTGGCCCAGATCGATTCGACCGGGGTCGACACGGCCAGCGGCTCGCCGTTGCGGTCGAAGATCGTGCCGCGCGACACCGGAATCGCCAGATCGCGCAGATAGCGCGCGTCGCCCTGCTCCTGGTAGAAATCCTTGCGCACGACCTGCAGGTCGACCGCGCGCACGACTAGCGCGCTCGACGCGAGGCCGAGCATGCACAGCACGACGTACAGCCGCGTCCTCGCGTTGGCGGGCTTGATGCGCGGGTTGGCCGAGCTCATCGCTTGATCACCACGGTCGCTGCCGCATTCGGCGAGACCATCGCGAGCCGGCCGCGCGCGATCTGTTCGATGCGGTTGTTCTCGGCCCAGGTCGCCTGTTCCAGCTGCAGGCGGCCGAATTCGAAATTGAGATCGTCGCGCTCGTTGCCGAGCTTGCTGAGTTCGATGAACGCGAGCCGGCTCTGCTGGATCGCGTACACCAGCGCGATGGCGCTCGCGATCGTCGCGAGCAGCAGGAGCGAGAGGAAGACGTTGCGGAACGCGATCATGCGCGCTTCTCCGCGATGCGCAGCACGGCGCTGCGCGCGCGTGGATTGGCGGCGAGCTCGGCATCGCCGGCGAATTGCGCCTTGCTGATGGCGACCAGCGGCGCCGGCGCGAGATCCGGCGGCGGCAGGCCGCGTCGGACGGGACGCGGCGCCTCGCCCCGGATGAACTGCTTGACCGCGCGGTCTTCGAGCGAATGGAAGCTGATCACCGCAAGGCGGCCACCGGGCTTCAGGCAGGCGAGCGCGCCCTCGAGTCCCTGCTGCAGGGCACCGAGTTCGTCGTTGACGTGGATGCGCAAGGCCTGGAACGTGCGCGTCGCCGGATGCTTGTGGCGCTCGCGGTAGCCGATGGTTTTCGCGACGAGGTCGGCGAGTTCGCGCGTCGTCGCCAGGGGGCGGCTACGTCCGGTTTCCACGATTGCCCGCGCAATGCGTCGGCCCATCCTCTCCTCGCCATGACGCCACAACACGTCGGCGATCTCCTTCTCATCCGCTGCTGCCAACCACTCTGCAGCACTCGTCCCCCGCGTCGGGTCCATGCGCATGTCGAGCGGACCTTCATGCTGGAAACTGAAGCCGCGCGCCGGATCGTCCAGTTGCGGCGACGACACGCCCAGGTCCAGCAGCACGCCATCCAGTCCCGCCTGCGCCAGCGGCCATTCGGCCAACTGCGCGAAACTCGCGTGACGGATCGCGACGCGCGCATCCTTCGCGAATTCCTCCTGTGCACTCGCGATCGCTTCCGGATCGCGGTCCAGCAACAACAACCGGCCCTGCGGGCCGAGCCTGTTCAGCACCTCGCGCGCATGGCCGCCGCGTCCGAAGGTGCCGTCCAGATAGGTTCCATCCGCCTTCACGCGAAGGCCTTCCAGGACCTCCGCCAACATCACCGGCACGTGCTGGCGCGGCTGCGCGCTGATCGGCGCGTCCGTCACAACTTCAGCTCGGCCATGTCCTCCGTGATCTGGTCCTCGCCGATCGTTTCGCGGATCTTGGCGAGGTGCGCCTGTTCGCCCCACAGCTCGAACTTGTTGCCCATGCCGAGCAGCACGGCGCGCTTTTCGATGCCGGCCGCAGCGCGCTGGCTCGACGGCAGCAGGATGCGTCCGTTGCCGTCCGGCTCGACATGCGCCGCCGCACCGACCAGCTTCATCTGCAGGCTGCGGTGCACCGCCTTGACGCTCGGCAGTGCGTTGACTTCGTCACGCACGCGCTCCCACTCGTTCTGCGGGAAAATCCACAGGCAGCCGCTCTCGAACGGGTTGTAGGTGACGACCAGCCGGTTCGCGCTGACTTTGGCGACGAGCTCGCGATGGGCTGCGGGAATGGCTACCCGGCCCTTGTCGTCCAGCGTGATGGCGGTTTCGCCTTGGAACATAACCCACGATTCACCACAGAAAACCACTTAGACCCACATTAGGCTGCAAGTCTTGGGCTGTCAAGGAAAATTCGGGGGCGAATGGGGGCAATCGGCAAGCATTTGTGACGCTTGCGACATGGCTAAAAAATACGCTTCTTCACACGCTCCGAAGGAGTGTTCGGCAAGTCGTTGAAGAGGCAGTGCGAATAGAAATTTCCGACGTCGAAAAATGTATACGAGTACATTTTTAGTGGCGTTCGGAACGACGCTGCCACAGCGCGCGAAAACGACATCGCCCGGAAACGCGGCGATGCCTCGCGCGCGGCCGCGGTGCGCCGGGGAACAGGGCTGCACCGGATCGTCGGCGCAGGGCGGCCGCGCGCCGAATGCGACGCAGCGACCGCACCCTGCCGTACGAATGAAGTGGGAGCCGGCCGATAAGCCGGGTTCTGTCGTGAGCAGCCATTCCTCTGGACCGCGCGTCGCCGCACGGTTCAAGCGACCAACCCGGGAACGACGCGGGCAGCGTCATGGTTCCCCTATTCGGTCTTGCTCCAGGTGGGGTTTGCCGTGCCACGCGGCGTTGGCCCCGCGCGC
>Ga0070667_100000068_pt1 | contig 127663 bp, 111 predicted proteins | sample KBSS33metaG_FD_64659 | JGI IMG/M metagenome (GOLD analysis project Ga0070667, IMG submission 64659) | Switchgrass rhizosphere microbial communities from Kellogg Biological Station, Michigan, USA - KBS S3-3 metaG | ecosystem: Host-associated > Plants > Roots > Rhizosphere > Soil ...
TGGCGCGCAAGGCGCACGCCCTCGGCTACCGCCTGCTCCAGACGCTGGAGACCTTGGTCACCCCCGACACCCTGATGCGCTGGTACCGCCAGCTCATCGCCCGTAAGTGGGATAGCAGCGACCGGAGGAGCCCCGGCCGTCCCCGCACCCGCCAGGACCTCATCGATCTGATCCTGCGCCTGGCCCGGGAAAACCCCTCCTGGGGCTATACGCGCCTCCAGGGGGCCTTGGCCAACCTCCATCACGAGGTGGGCCGGGGGACCATCGCCACGATCTTAAAAGAGCACGGTCTGGAGCCCGCCCCCGGGCGGGGCAAGCGCACCCCCTGGTCGACGTTCCTGAAATCGCACTGGCACTCTCTGGCGGCCACGGACTTCTTTACCGTCGAAGTGTGCACCTTGCGCGGGTTTGTGACCTGTTACGTGCTGTTCTTTATCGATCTGGCCACCCGATCGGTGAAGATCGCCGGGGTCACCAGCAGTCCCAACGAGGTGTGGATGATGCAGATGGCGCGCAATCTGATCGATCCTGAGAAGGGATTCTTACGCGACAAAACCCATGTGATCTTGGATCGCGACACAAAGTACACGAAAGCGTTTTGCAAGACGTTGGAGCGCGAGGGGATTCAGATGGTGCAGCTGCCGCCGCGATCGCCGAATCTGAATGCGTTCGCGGAGCGGTTCGTCCGATCGATCAAGGGGGAGTGTTTGGATCGGATGATGTTTTTTAGTTCTGCGCAGCTGCGGCATACGATTGAGCAGTACATGGCGCACTACCATCAGGAGCGCAATCATCAGGGAAGGGAGAATCAGCTGATCGAGGGGGAGAAAGGGAGGGCCAGTGCCCCGCACAGGGAGTGCGGCAGGGTCGAACGACGGCGTCGGCTGGGGGGATTATTGAATTTCTATCATCGGGCAGCTGCGTGAGCCGGTTCGTTTGTGTTTTCGTTGTTGAACGGCACCGACGGCTCGGAGATTTTTTAAATTTTGATCATCGGATAGCGGCATGAATCGGTCCGTTTGTGTTTTTGGACATTACGAGTACATGGCGCACTACCACCCAGCATCGCCAGAATCACAACGGCGGTATGGACCGCGGTGCTGCAGTTTACGGGCATTGACTCAAGACTCCCGACTCTGCCCACTTCAAGGCTCCACCGGTCCGAAGCTCGAGGCGTCCTTCGGGTCACCCCGACCCAAATACTGCGCGCGCAGCGGATAAGGGTAAGCGGGTCGCGAAAATTCCACCCGCTGGGGCGCATCGTTCTGTCCATGCGAACCGATCAGCTTATCGGGCGCTTGTCCCTGCTCGACCCATGCTTCCAGGTAGCTGAGATAGTCAATTTCGCTCGCGCCCTCGCCGCCGCTGCAATGGCCCATGCCGGGGATCACAAACAGGCGAAAGAACTCCTGTGTGGCGGCGCGTCCACCCATAAGCTTCTCGGCGCTCTCATAGTAATCGACGGTGCGCCCCACGCCTGCTCCTGCATCGTTCCATCCAGTGTACAGCATCAATTTGCCGCCCCTTCCTTTGAATCGCCGCAGATCCGGATTCACCGCGTCGGTCAGTTCCGCCACGCCAAAGCGTTGGTAATCGTGCTCGAAGTCAAGGTCGCCAATTTGCCAGGTGGGGCCCGGATTGGGTTGAAAGAAATAGTACCGGAACCACTCCGGCATATAGTTGTACAAGCCCGTTGGATTTGCGGGAGTACCGCCAAACCAAGCCAGCCAGCCCTGCTCCGATCCCCGGAACACGTGGGGCATACCGATCGGCTTGCCCGCTGCCGTAGCGGGACCATCGTAGATTTTCCTGACTACCTCAATCTGCGAGGCCGAAAGGCACCCGTCTTTGCGCCCGCGATTACAAGCGAGCGCCGCCGGATCAAAATCGCAGTGTCGAGGATCCCCGATCAGATGGTCTTTGAGTCCATCGTTCAGATCGCATTTCGCGATCACTGCGGCATGTAGCGCTTCAAGCTCAGGCTGTTGCAGTAGAGGCTTACCGCCAGACCCCACCAGGGCGCGATTGACCCAGACCATATTCATCCAGTCTTCGCTCCAGCTCAAATCCGGGGCGCCCACGATGATGCCGTCGAAATCCCAAGGAAACCGCTGCACTTCAGTCATCGCTTGCGCGCCGCCCGCGGAGCAACCCATGAAGTAGGAGGGATGAGGTGATCGGCTGTAGTAGCGCTCCGCGATGGCTTTGCCGGCGAGGGCCGTCACATGAGGGGCTCGAATCAAATAATCGATGACGGCCTGGGGATTCCCGTACGCCCACTTCACATCGCCCCCGCCCGAGTGGTGGCCGCCATCGGAGACGATGCAGGCGTACCCTCGGCGCAGCGGATCCTCACAAGCGGCGATATAAATAGAGCCGCACGTGCCCCCACATCCCAGCTCGATGAATTTCCCGTTCCAACGCTCGGTGGGTAACCGCAGCAGAAAGCCGATGCTGGGTGTGACATAGCCGCTCACTTCGCAGTAGCCGGGCGTGTCGCCCGCAGCCGCCTCGGTGCGCGCTTCGATGATCTGCGTCGGCGCATCGGACACCTGAGAAAAATCAGCGCTGGCCAGGGAGCTGCAGCGCTCAGGGGCATCGGCTGTCGTCTTCGCGTGTGCCTGAGTGCCAACACTTGCGGCAGTCACGGTCAGAACAACCGCTAATCGCTTGAAATTCATTCTCGTTCCTTAACAGGATGCACAATACCGTCCACACAAAATACACCCTGAAAATCAGATGGACCGAGCATCAGAGCATGACATCGCGACAGGCGAGGTTCATCGTGCCCTCCGGCCGCGCCGCTCTCTGCTGAATCCTGGGTTCCACAAGCATTGACATCTTGACAGCGTCTCGCCTGAACTACTTCAGATCGCGGTTCGTCGCCAGGCTGTAGGCGGCGTGACGTTTACCCTTCAACACAGCTTTCGGTATCCAATGCGAGCCAATCGATAATCCACATCAATTCGCGCCGGCGGCGGCTCCGATGCCGACCGTCGCTAGCGGTTCCACGGCGCCTCGACCTCGGTATTGACACGGTATTTGTCGATGGCTTCGCGGACAGCCAAAGGCTGTATTCTTTTCTCCTCCGCGAGGGCACTGAGTGCCGCCACCGTGATGTGAAAGCGATCGACTTCGAAGAAGCGGCGCAAGACGCTCCGCGTGTCGCTGCGGCCAAAGCCATCGGTTCCCAGGGCGACGAAACGCTGTCGGACATAGGCGCTGATGAGCTGGGGATAGGCGACAACGTAGTCGGTCGCCGCGATGACGGGTACGGGATCGCCGAGACAGCGAGCGACATGACTTTCGTGTGGAACCTCGGTCGGATGCCAGCGGTTGTATCGATTGGTTTCCCTTGCGTCACGCGAAAGCTCGCTGAAACTGGTGACGCTCCAGACGTCACTGGCGATCTCCCACTCCCCTGCGAGTAAGTCGGCGGCCGCGATGACCTCACACAGTATGGCGCCCGACCCAAGGAGGTGCACGCGAGCGAGCGGCTGATCCGGGCGATGCTGCGCGAAGCGACATCCCCTTAATGATGCCGTCGCGCGCCGTGGCTGGCAGATTGGGCTGCGGATAGGCCTCGTTCATCACGGTGAGGTAGTAGAAGACGTCCTTACGTGAGTTCCAAGGGACAGCCTGTGGCCGCTTCCGAGCGGCGAGCTGCGGCGCCTACTGCCTCGACCATCCTTCGGGCGACAAACAAGCAGACCACTGAGAAGCCGTGCCCGTGGCGCTCGTGCACGATGTACGGCTGGCCTTCGATATCGGGGCATTGCGGTATGGGCGCTCGCCCGATGCCTGGCAGATCCGCGCCGGGGCGGAGCATCCTCTTTGCGACTCCGCTCACCAGGGGCGGGTTAGCCAGTGGTGGCCAACCCGTCGCTTATCTTCAGACTCGAATTACTTCAGATACTAAGAATTCAGACTATAAATATTCCAGAGCGGAACCGGATTCGGGGGAGACCGGTAAACGTCCGTTCCTTCTTGCCCCTCGATCGGCAGACCCGGGCGATCGAGGCGACTTGGCTACTTGACTTGCTCGGCAACTCATCGCGCGAGGTTTTCAGGCAGGTACAATTAGCATGCGAAGCCGCGAGGTTCTCGCTCGCCCCGCTCATACATCTCGGGCCATCGCAGCAGAAGGTACGGCCGCTTTTCGCGTGCGACTTGAACCGCTGATAAATCAAGATCAGCGATTAGCAATGTTTCGCCGCTAGAGCTTTTCACTATCACATCGCCGTTGGGATTCACTATTGTGGATTCTCCGCAAAAAATTGCTTCGCCCTCCATACCGACACGATTGCACATTGCAATATAGACCCCGTTTTGAAAGGCGGCTGCCCGCAACTCGCACTCGAATATATCTCGCGGCTCGTCCATCATGTTGGCCGTGGGAATCAGAACGAGGCAGGCTCCGCGCATCACGCAGGTCCGAATGCTCTCCGGGAAGTGCCTGTCGAAACAAACGACAATTCCTATTTTTCCGAAAGCGGTATCGTAGACCCGAAATCCTGTATCGGATGGCGCGTAATAATCTTGTTCATAGAAGCCTGGGAGCTGGGCTATGTGCACCATCTTGGAGATACCCTGGATCTCGCCATCGGCATCAATCATCAATGAGGCATCAAATCGGCGGCCCCCTTCTTGCAAATAAACATTTGGCGATGCCGCCAGTCCCAAATCTCGGCATGCGTCTTGGATTATTCGGATGGATGGATCATTGATCGCCATGGCATATCTAGATGCGTCTTGACCTGAAAGTCGTGGGAAGAAAGGACTCAGGCACAATTCTGGAAAGATAATCATTTGTGCTCTATTCCGGCCAGCCTCGCGCATTAGGTCCGTTACCTTGACTAGGTTGGAGCTTACGTCGGAACTGGGCGCGTACTGAGCCAAGGCAATCAACATATGCTACGACCTCCAATCTCACGAACCCCGACTAGTAGCCCCGCCACAAGCTTGACATTCACGTCGCAGCCGAAGCTACGCTTTCTCTCCCAAATTGGAATCGCAAATAGGGAGTATGGGCCTGGCCAAAACGCACGCGGATCGACGTCGCTGCCACAGCTTCGCGCTTCGCGACTCCAGATCGCCCATTCGGCGCCACATATGCAACTTCCCCATGCGCCGGGGTCAAGTACCGCGTTCATAGGTCGCTCACCAATTAGTCTTCTCCGAGCGCATCAACTTAGTTACCGACAGGCGACGCGCTGAGCTCAAGCACCGTCACTGAATGCGCCACAAAGGAATGCTCGAAGACGGCCTTAACGTCCTGTAGTGACCGCTCAACAGGAACGATTTTCCTAGGCTCCAGGATAGAGTTCGTGCTTTCAGGCGGCCCAGAAAGGACTATCTCCTTGCCCTCAGGCTCCAACTTTGACGATCCCGGCAGTTCGACCCTGACTGGCTGAACAGTCCCCGAAGCATTCACCGCCTTGATGTAAATCCGGCCGCTGTCACTGTCACGCGTAGCGCTGGTGAAGAAGTTCGGTGCAATTGAAACGGGCGTCGAAAGTACTTCGTCACCGCGATAGGTATTGAAGAGCACCTGCGCGTAGTAAGAGGGTGACCCGTAGCTATGTAGACTATCGTATCCAATCAGATTTGTTTGCCATTGCGAGGCCCCCGCATTGATATTGGCGAAAAGGGGCGCGTAGGCCTGCATGATCACCACGTCTGCATTGCGTTCCATCCCAATCATCCAGGCGCCATCGCCGAGGGCTGCCAGCATGTTCGGTGTCACCGGAACGCCCTCCATGGTCGCCCATTCCCCGACGAAGATCTTCGGCCCCTTGCGATCGTACCGATCAAAACGGGACACTTCCGCAAAGGCATCCTTGGCAGTCTGATAAAAGTGCTCATCCAGCACGTCAGGAACCCGACTGCTCACTTGGGCACTCTTTCGGTAATCCATGTCGCCAGGCCGGGACCCGGTGTCCTTGATCTGCCCGGCCGCAATGATCTGAATGGTTGGGTATTTCGCCTTTATCGCATCATAGAACTGAGCGAAGCGAGCATCGTAGTCAGGAGTGATCTCCTCGTTACCAATCTCGACGTATCTCAGCTTGAAGGGCGCCGGATGTCCGTCTCGCGCCCGCCGCGCTCCCCATGGTGAAGTCGTATTGCCTGTCGCGTACTCGATCTCGTCGAGCGCCTCCTGCACGAATGGCTGCAGCACTTCGCCTGCCTGAACGACGGCACTACCCGCCCAGACACCTACGACCGGCTCCATACCTAGATCTTCGCACCAGAGAAGAAATTCAAGGTAGCCCATCCCATCACTTGACCAGTAGCCCCAAGGACTGGGATGCCCAGGACGCTCGGTCACCGGACCCAAGGTGTTTTTCCAGTCAAAGCGCGTCTCCACCGATGCACCATTGAGATAGCCGCCACCCGGGAACCTGAGGAATTTTGGGCGAAGGGCCGCTAGCTTCTGCATCAAGTCGATTCGGTTCCCATTGGGTCGATCGGCCCACGTGGGTGGGAACAAGGAAACTCGCGTCACCCAAAACGTTCCCGCCTGTTCAGTTGCGATCGTCAGGCGGCCGCTCGCGATGGGTTCAATATCGGATGGTGTGATTAGGACAGCCCCATACCGCTTCCACGGACCGGGAGCAACCGTGACGGCGGCAGATGTAGATATCGAGGAGCCATCAGCGCGTTCCAATGATGCGCTTAATGGTCCCTTGAAGTCGTTCGCAGCTTTCGCATAGAAGGACAATCGATAACGGGTATTGGGACGTAACGGAATGCCCCAGAATCCACTATTGGCCACTCCGACGGAGCGTCCTTTGGCGGCTGATGCTGCCTCGATGCGAAGGGCAACCGGAGTAGCGCCATTGAGGGGATGACCCGCATCCAAAGCGAGACCATCCGCCTCTTCCCGCTTACCCACCAGCGACCAGGGTCCGAAACGACCTGCCTTGGGTTGGACCTCAGCATTCAATGCACTGTTCGCAACGAGTTCGCCATAGAGTCCGCCATCAAATGCGTGATTGATTTCCTCAGTCATCAACCCCGCATGTAATGGGCCTACCCGGGCTATCACCTTCTTAGTATCGATCCGCAGGACTGGCAATGTTCCACCGAGTGCCGTGTCCCACCCGAGGATGAGCACACCATACGATGCCACTGTAACGAGAAAGCATCGAATTCTTGATGTATTGATCTGTAGGTTCATAAACGCTCAACCGCTAACGTGGTTAGCGGAATGCTCACGCCGAAATCCGCGCCAAGGTGCGCATAGTGGTTGCCAACGAAGCCGACATCGGCCCGCTCTCCACCGGCGAGCGCATCGCGGTCGCCTTCGTCCTCAACCGCTCCGACATGCTTGAAAAATACTGGGGCTCCATGCTCGAGTCCGTGGATCGTCTCGGCGTCGAGTGGACTCGCGCCGCACTCCAGGTTCAACTGCACGGCTGGTAGTCTCCTCCATGACACCCTTCACCGCGTCTCACTCCGCTCCCTTCACGTCCCTCAGTATACGTGAAAAATGGACCTCCGATATGCGTGCATCACTTTACTCAGAACCAGCTTCTGCCCGCTTCGCGGTAAGACTCCGCTGCGGTTCAAGAGCGTACATCGTTGCACCAGAAAAGAGCGCAGATCGAAATAGCAATCCATCACGCTGGGTACTTTTGGCTGTCGCAGAGTGCGCGGAACGTTGTCATTGACTGGCAGATGGCGCGTATATGCGACGGATGCTAAGTATGGTTGTGTAATCGACGCGCACGAAGGCGTTTGCCGATTGCCGCTCGAGTGGTGACGCTGGTGCAGCCCGCCGCGGTCGGCGAATTTAGGTACGTTCGCGGAAAGGCGCGTTGCTAATTGATAGTCAACTACTGACCGAGAACCGATAGACTCCTGACCCGACTTCGATCAGCGTTTCGTGATCGAGGCGATTCACTATGCGCATATCGCGGGAGTGTGAAACGTTTTTCCCGCCTTCTTCAATTCGACTATTCCGCCGAGCGGGAAGATGGATATGCGCACTGGCATTGGCAGGCACCTTCACGCCGAGGGTAAAGCTGCCATCGGCCCTCTGGTCCCAGTCTGTCGAGATGGGCCCCATCACCGAGTCGTAGTCCCCGCCGCCTTGCTTGACACGCGGATCCAGTAGCGGGCGTACGACGATGGTTTCGAATCCGAGTGTGGCCGCATCGATTCCAGCTACGCGGCGGAAGAGAAATCCGCAGACCGCTCCCAGAGCGTAGTGATTGTACGAATTCGGCATGGTCTCGCTTTTGGAGCCCGTCCATACTTTTCCATTCCAGCTCTCCCACATGGTGGTTGCACCCTGATCGATCATGTATTCCCAGGACGGATACTCCGTTTTGAGCAACAGGTCAAAAACCACACCGGGATAACCTGTATCCGCCAGCACATCGAGTAGATATTGGGTGCCAAGAAAGCCGGTGGAGAGCGCACCGCCGCGTCGGCGAATATCAGCCACCAAGTGTTCGGCAGCTGCTGGGCGCACTGCATCGGCCACAAGACCGTACTTGAGCGCCAAAACATAGCCCGTTTGACTCTCATTTCCCACCCGACCATCGGCCTTGACAAAGGCATCGCTGAACGCGTGCCGGATGCGATCATGAAGATTCCGTAAAGATGCGGCATCCTGGCCTCGACCGATGGCTGCCGCCATTTGCGCGAGCAGCTCCGCGGAATGCGCCCAGTACGCGGTACTGACGAGGTCGGGTGTCGTTGTCGGATCGCAGAAGTATTTCTCGTCAACGGCCTGCCAATCCGCCAAAACAAGGCGCTCATTTCGCCAAATATGGTCCGGGTTATTCTTCAGAATGAATTGAAGATAGCGATCCATCCGCTCCCAATCTTGCTCGATGATGGCGAGATCGCCATAGCGCTGCCAGATTGTCCACGGCAGGATGACGCCGCCATCGGCAAATCCGGGTATGGCCGGTATGGCCGGATAGAGTGAAGATGGTATCGGCGCATAAGGCGGATACACCCCTGCTGGAGTCTGGCTATCAGCTGCGGTATCCATGTAGCGGCGCGTGAAGGCGTCCACATCCATGTTGAAGGCCGCCGCATCCCAAAATATGCCCGCATCTCCCAGGTACCCCAAGCGTTCGTCCCGTTGCGGGCAGTCCGTCGGAATCCCCATGAAATTCGAGCGCTGCGTCCAGACGGTATTGCGCCAAAGCTGCTGAATCAGCGCGTTATCGGTTCTGAGGTTCCCGGTGATCCTAAGGTCGCTGTGAATCACGACCCCTTCTAACGTACTTGCAGTGGGTACAGCGGGCAAACCTGAAATCTGCACGTAACGGAACCCGTGATAGGTAAAGTGCGGCTCGAAAATCTCCTCTATCGCATCACCCCGCAGAATAAACACGTCTGTCTGCCGGGCTCCACGCAAATTTGATTGATCTACCTCACCCGAGGGCAGCAGCACCTCGGCAAATCGCATTTCGATGCGCGTTCCCGCCGGCCCTTTCGTCCTCAGCCGGCACCAGCCGGCAAAGTTTTGTCCCAGGTCGAAGACATATATTCCCGCGACCGGATTCTCAATTGCGCGTGGCTTCAACACTTGCGTCGCGCGAATCGGGGGGCTCACCTGCGCGGCCAGGCGACAGGATGGCTTCTCTGCGATTTGCACATTTTCCCACCGTGAATCATCGAACCCTGCCGTATCCCAGCCGGAGGACTGCCGCCGCGCGTCGTACACCTCACCGTTGTAGATCTCCGAGCGCAGGATCGGGCTTGCCGCGATACGCCATCCCGGTCCGGTTGCCACCGTTTCGCGTGATCCATCGGTAAGCGTCAATTCCAATTGCGCTAACACGCGGCGCGGCGGTGGCCCCCAAGCGTACCGGCCGAAGGGGTAGACATCACTCGCATACCAGCCATCTCCCACCGTCAGCCCTAAGGTATTGAGCCCTTTTCCAAGCAAGTCGCTCACATCGTACACCCGATACAGCACGCGCTTGCTGTAGAGCGTGCTCTCGGGCGTCAGTAGCGCATCGCCTACTCGCCGTCCATTCAGCCTGACTTCGTACCCGCCGAGCGCCGTGGCAAAAAGACGCGCATGCGCGAAATCTCTTTCAACTCGAAATTCCTTGCGCAGATGCATCGCCGGGGCGGGTGGCCAAGGCTGCGTCGCTTCGATAAGTGAAGCGCGCGCACTCTCCCAGGCGTGATCGTCGTATTGAGGCGCCGACCATTGCGGGTCTTCGCTCAGACGGGTTCGCCACGCCGGTCCGCTCGTGATGCGCAATGTGGTGCCGTCTTCGAGGTCAAGGCGCATGAACGCCGTCATGCCTGCCGCCGGCGAAGAGACCTCGTTGGGGTTTAGCAGTACCTCAACAGCCAACACATGATGGCCTGGGATAAGCGGCTCAAGCGAAATCTCATTCAACGGCAGCACGCCGCTTGAGTAGCGGGGCGGGGCCTCGATTGAAACGCGTTTGCCATCGATCCAGACACCGACCATTCGATCCTGGGCGCCTACCCAGAGGACACCGCCTCGGGCAGCGGTGGGAAGGTTTAGGGTGCGTCGAAACTTACGCGAAACTGGGTCCTGAGCGGCCGCGCCCCATATCCAGTGCAAGCCGGCATGCCGATCGGCCTTCGCCACGGCATCTTCCGCTGCCAACCATTGCGCCTGCCAGTCGGCCTCAGCGAGTAGTCCCATCTCCCACCATGCCGTATCACTGTAGCCCGAGCGTCTCTGCTCGTCCCACACTTGCACACACCACCAGCAGCGCTGACGCGACGTGAGCTCGCGACCTTGGTATTGAATCCCGAACGATTTTCGCGAGTCGACCCTGCCGCTGTCCCATAGATCACCCCGCCTGGCTTTGAGCACCGCTTCGCTACCAGCGACCAAAATGCGATACGCGCTTTGCCGGACATTGCGGGCGTCGGACTCCATCCGCCATGAAAGGCTTGGACGCACATTCTCCAAACCCAAAGGTCGATCGAGATAGTCCACCTTGAGGCCGACGACACGCACACCATTCGCGTTCCCGGGCAATGGGTTCGACAGCGCCGCCAGCGAAGCCGTTGCGCCGGTTGCGAGGAGAAACTCTCGACGGTCGATGTTAGACATGGCCACTACTCCGTGTGCCTCTCGAGGATCAGCACCCAATCCTGCAGTGCCGGAAAACGCTCGGGTCGGTAGGCATCGAGCAAGATAGCCTTTTTCATCCCAAACTCATCCCAGTGCGGCCCACTGAGTTCACCGCGATACACGCCGCGCGCATCGTAGAGCTTTCTCTCGAGGTGCGCATCCTTCGGAAGGATGGGACTCTCGCGCACTTCAAAGTAATCGAATCGCTGCACCTGGCCGTCGCCCGGATGAAAAATCCCTACGCTGCCAGCCTTGATTTTATCCTGCTGTTCATCCCTCCAGGGCGTGCTACCGAGAAGATCCACAATGGGCGTCGAATACGTGTGCGTCCCGTCTGTCATCGAGGCGGCGGCCATGTCGGATCGCACCTCAGCGGTGAGACGAAACTTCGCGTCCACCGTCGGAATCGACACGGTGCCCAGTGCCCTGGCGTTCACCCCCTGAGAGCGCATATATATGGAGAGGGAACGTTCTTTTGCGGAGTACAGGGCAGCGACGTAGTTCTCCGCATTCTGATAGCGCAGCACTACTCCTGCTCCCGCCCCAGCGTGCGCGTCAACTGCGACCACGATGTCTTTCGCACTGATGCCGTCAACTATGCTGAGCGTTTCGCTGCTCGCGATCAGCATGCCATTTTTTCGTTCAGTCTTGGTGGGACCCTGATCCGACCACACTCCCTTGTCCGGCTCGTCAAATTCATCCGTCAGAACGACAGGCCCGGCTTCCGGCCGTCCGACGGTGCCCAAATCAAATCGGATGCCTAACATCGGCTCCCAGTAATACGCGTGATAGACCACGCCCTTTTCCAATCCCAACACGGTCGGTGGGGGCGGAACGATCACGCCAAAATAAGGGATGTAAATGACGCGAAGCTCTCTTGGAATGCCCGCGGCGTAGGGGTAGCGGAAAGTCCCGTGACGCGCTTGCCACTCCCCGCCCGGGGCCACCATTTCCGGCCGGGTCACGAACGCGTCGGTTGGGGACCAATCTGGATTGTAAAGGGATGAATCATCGCCATAGTCATATCCGTTAATCCCACTGCGCGGCTCGAGTAGTGTTGTGCCGCGAGGCGTAACCCAATCGGGATGGGGCACCAGTTGCCACCAGGGATATTCTTGAAGAAGTTTTGCGCCCAACCCGATCTGGTAGGCGCCGGGAAGGTTCATTCCCTCTTCCCAGGTCATGAAGGTGAACTGCGCAAGACGATGGAGCGGCTTGTATGGGTTGTTGACTTCGAAGACCGGTGCGGCTCCATAGCTGTGGCCTGCCGCCCCGTTTAGCATAGCCAGCCAAAACGCCACGCGCTGAAAATCCTCCAGATGCGTGCCACCGTGATTTTCATAGCCGATTTCAGACACCACAAAAGGCTTCGTTACCTCGGTGCGGGCATAGCGCATATTCAACTGCGCCACCTCGTATCCGATACTTGCCCAGCCTTCATGACCGGGCTGCGCAAAATCAAAGTCCGTCAGGAGCGGGTCCTGCAGCGTGATATCGGTCACTTCGTGCACGGTGAGGGGATGTCGATAGGGATCGGTGGCGCGGATATAGCGGACCACATCCGTCCATCCGGGCGTCCTCAGAGAGTCTAGACCCGGAGTTTTTTGCTCCGCGGGCGGATCGAAGACTTCTCCGCCACCGATCCAGAACACAGGGTACGCCCCATAGCGGGCGATGAGGTATCGCCAGTGCTGCTTCATTTTCGCCACGCCCATTTGCGGTAAGACTTGGCGCCATCCCCCCACGATCGCCGGGGCAAGCCCGACATCGATTAGATGTTGAATACGCCGGTCCGCGTAGTCAAAGTAACGCGGATTAATGCGTTTGAATTGCGGGTCCCACACCGCACCGCCTTCATTGCTAAACCCGGGATCGACGGGGGCGAGTTCCTCGTTTGACGGAACCAAGCCCGCGCAGATTTGCACCACCGTGAATCCCTCCTTCTTTCGGTCCGCGGCCAGTGCTTGAAAGCCCTGCCAAGGCAACCGGTCGGACAAGCCCGTCCACCAGGTATCGCCCAGCCAATAAAAGGGCGTGCCATCGGCCTGTTCGAAATAACGCTTGTTGGCGCTGACCCGCAGCATCCCATGTTTGAGGAGAGCGCTTTTGCCTGTGTAGGCCGTAATCGTGACGCGCCCTGCGTGGCCATTGAGGTCGGGATTGCTCTTGTCGGTGCTCTCTAGGCGATACGCATACTCTCCCGGCCCGGGCGGTGCAAACCGGACGGTCCATCGCTGGCCTCCACGCCAGAAGGTGGGGACGCGCCATGACTCGCCACCCTTGGTAAAAAGAACATCGACATCCACATCGTTGAAGGGGTCGGCATAGGTCTTGTGGGATTCAATCGTCCACTCAACAATGCGTTCCTGTGTTGCAGTTGGAAGGTTGGCGGCGACCGACTGCTCCATCCCGAGGCCGGCCAGCACCGCAACCACGCCGAGGGAGACGTAACGAACAATGGACAAATCAGTTATTTTCATCGAGTCATGCCCCGAGAGATGTGCTCATCAAACCACCCAACGGCCCGTGCCGTATAGTCAATTATTGCCGGAAATTTACGCACCCCATGCCCTTCCTCCGGGTACATCACTAACACGGACTTCACTCCGTTCTCGAGCAGCGCGTTATGAAACTGCATCGCCTCGGAAGGTGGCGTAGACCGATCGAGCGCCCCACAGATATTCAAGGTCGGGGTCTTCACTTTTTGAGCGTGCATAATCGGGCTACGCTCGAAATACATTCCGTCTGCATTCGTATACCGATCCCCAAGCGCGATCGAGCAGAAGTACGGGAGATTTGAGATCAGATGTTCGGACACCCAGTTGGTGACCGGCGCGACCACCACTGCCGCGGCAAATCGAGAATCCTGTCCAATGATCCACGACGTCATGAAGCCACCGTGGCTTCCGCCCATGATGCCAAGCCGCTGCGCATCGACGACCCCTTGCGCGACCAAATGGTCGATCCCTGAGAGATGATCTGTGGTCTCCGCGCCTCCCATGTCACCGAATACGCGGCGCGCGAAAGCCTGGCCGCGACCCGCGCTCCCTCGGGGGTTTGGAAAGAGCACGGCAAACCCTCGCTTAAGGAGCATGAGCAACACCGCCGCATAACGTCCCAACCACATCGGCCGCCAGTGCCAGATCGGTCCGCCATGGACGTTCACGATGAGGGGGAAAGGAGCCTTGCCGGTCGGTTTGAGCAGCCAGCCCTGGATCTCAAGCCCGTCAGACGCTTTCCACGTCACGGCCTCCGCGCCGGCGATCGCCTTCGCCATTTCAGCGGAGCCCACATCGAAGGAACGAACCGTCCGGTACTTACCACCTCGGACGAGGGCTATCTCAGGCGCGCGAGCGAAGCTCTCGCCGACCAACGCGCAGTCGCCGCTTTCATTGAACCCGGACACGGTGACATAGCGGCCACCGCTCGTGACGTCGCGGCTCACCCACTCCTCGGTAAATGAGCCACGTGCAAGGTCATAGAGGCCGACAACAGTCTCGAAGCCACGATGGCCCGCCGCCAGCAAGTGCCGATCCGAACGCCATTCGGTGTAAGTGATATCAACGCCACGTGTGTCGATGCACTGGACCATTCCGCTCTCGGCGTCGATCAGCTTGAGGTCGCCAGCGACGATCCAGCGGTCGCTGCAGATTGCTTCCACTACTGCGAGGTGTTGGCCGGATGGCGACGCTGCAGGCCAACCCAGCTGATCGGCGGGCTTATAGATTTCGCGACTCTCGCCCGTATGGATGTCGATTCGGTGTAGGCGCGCGGTGTACCACAGTCCTTCGCCCGGGCCCGGCGAGACGACGGCCGCGATTGCATCATTCCCGTACCACACTGCTTCCCAGATGTTGAGTTGCGGCGCATGCACCCGCCGCATGGTGTTCGCCGCGAGTTCGTAGACCCAAGCCCGACGCCAGCGGAAGCTCTCATCGCCCGTTTCCACGTCCGGCATCCAAGACGGCATATCCGCGGTCGCCTGTTTGCTCGTAACAGCACCCTGACCGCTTGAGATATCGGCCCCATGGCCCGCCGCGGCAAGCAGAATACGTTTACCATCGGGAGACCAATGCAGGTATTCGATCCACCCCTCAACCCTTGGTGTCGTCTGCACAGCGCCACTCGAGGGGTCGAGCAGGTAGAGCTGAAAGTCATCCTTTTTTGCGCGGTCTGACAGGAACGCGACGTGGCCGCCGTCTGGGGAATACTTGGGCAAGCGGTCTGTGTTGGGTCCGAAGGTCAGGACCCGAGTATCTCCCGAGGCGAGGTCGACTTTACAGATGCGGGTGGGCGGAGTCCCTTCGAGCTTGTCAACAAGAGTTCCCGAGAACGCGGCATATCTTCCGTCGGGGCAGACACGAATTTCAGCGGCATCGCTGATCTGCCCGCTGCCGGGTTGTTGCGCATTTCGATAAAACGCTTCGGCCTCTCGATACAGCGCAGTCTCGCGAATATCGTTCCGCATGGTCATCTCGAAATCCCCTCAACGATCCCTCGCCTTAGGCCAGGACATATCTTGGCGTTCTGGTACGATAACGCGATCAACGATCAGGTCGTGCCGGTTCATTCCATTGATAATGGATCCTCCGCGGCGTGAGATCATGTCCGGAAGCCCTGCACGGATGATGCGAACCATGCTGGTCAGATTGAGACTCACAGCGGCTGCCCAATCCGCCTCGGTGCACTCAAGGATGGAACCGTTGTGAACGATGCCGACGGCGTTCACGAGAACGTCGATGCCGTTAAGCCGATCGTACAGAGTATCGATCGCTGCCGCGTCAGTTACATCCAGGCGTTCGGTTTCAATGGCCGGGTGCAATTCACGCAGTCCCGTCACCCGTCGCACGGTTTCCACGAAAGTAACGCACAGGAAGACCTGCAATTGCTTGTTCAAAAATTCACGCCACGGTCCACTAGCGTTCATTAGACGACAAGGCACGCTTTACGAGATCATCGTAAATAGCACTGGCTTGGTCTATGCGTGCCTTGAGCGCGTCCCACTGCGCATTCCATTGCTGCGTTACCGCCGCCTGCATCGTCAGCCACTCTTCCCCTCCCTCTTCAGTCGGATTCGGTTTGAGCACCTCGCTCATCTGGGACTTCAGCTTGGCCACGATCGATGGAACCGCGGAAGGTTTCCAAAAACGCTGTCCATCCACCGAAACATAGATGGGAGCGCTCAAGGCAAGCACGGCGTCTCCCTTGCCGCGGACGCGGAGCACGAACCAAGCGCCGTGCTGGGCGACAAGGGCGTCATGCAGGTGCAGAGCCGGCGCTCCGGCTTTTGATGAAACCGTTTTGACGGGATCGCCTTGTTCGATCAAATCCAGCTCCGACAGCGCGCCGAGGTCTGGGTTGATCGAAGCCTTCGCTTCAACCATCAGCGGCTCGCCTTTTTTGACATGGATTTCAGACCCAATGCCCTGACCGTTGATACTGAATTCCAGCATCGGGCCGGTGGTAATGAACGTCCGCCCCATTTTCAAGCTATCGAACCATGCCTGGGGCACGAAGGGTCCGTCGATTTTCACGTAATTGCGCGAGCTTCCCGGCACACTGCCGTAAGGCCAGTCGGTGCCAGCAGTCGGCGGGATCTTGAAACCGAGATTGAGATAGTCGAACCACAGAGAGGGGTTGCCTTCGACGTTCGTGAACACTTCCGCGAAATCCACAAGACCGAAAGGCACCTCGATCGCCATGCCCCGGGGCTGGTAAATAGGGTCTAGGTCTGGGCGCGCAATCAGATGCGCGAAGCCCGCCAATCCGCCTTGCGCGTGCGTCTCTTCGAAGACTTTTTGATACAACAGATAGTGGTCTGGATGGCGGATGAAGTTTTTGATATTCAATTGAGTGGTGTGTCCCAGGACAGCCGTGCGCGGAGCCTCCTGGCCGGGAACTAACACAAAGGGCGCTTTGGGGTCAGATCTGACCGTCCGCCAGTCATATTGCTGGAAATAAACGCCGAGGGCGTCGTCCATCTGCAGCAGATTGGCGACTTTCAGGTCTTCCGCGCGTGTGAACAGCTGAAGACTGTAATCGTCATGCGCGTCGCTGCGCCCGTAGTGAATATGGTCCTCGCCCGAGTACCAGTCGTTGGCGGCCATATCGATCCAGCGCTTCAAGCCGATCGAGATGGGCGTGGTTCGATTGGAGCGTACGGTGAAGTGCCGCCGTACAAAGCGATACTCGGGCCCTTTTGAGACGATCAGGTCATACCCGCCAACTGGCAAGCGTGCGTGATATAGGCCATCGGTGTAGAACACGGAGCGATTCGCAACCGGCCAGGGCGACCCGACGTAGGCGATTCGTGTCATTCCGACGACTTCGTTTTTCAAAACAACCGCCTCATCGGCCGGCAGCGGCAAACGTCCGGATGAATCGTAAAGGCCCAGCCGTGCGGGCGTCAGCCGGCCGCTCTCGTCAGTCACATCGATCGCAATTTCCCCAGTCTGTCGAGCGACGGGGGTTGTGTAACTGCGCCGCAGGGACACCTTGCAGAGCGTGAACGGATGTCGAGGCTTGACGGAATAGTCCGCATCAATGGAAAAGTCCGTTCCTTCAACCCCAAGATGTGCGAAACGCGCCCGCCGCAAACTAACACTCTGCTTGCTCCACTGCTCACCTGCTAGCGCGGATGGCTGACGACGCTTGAGCTCAATGGTCTGCAGCCGGCTGTCCCAATAGTTCACCCCCTCGTTGCTGGCAAAAGAGATGGCCACCTTAGATTCCGAGTCATCCAGCCAGAACTCCAGATCGAGCCAAACCGTTTCATCGATATCGAATGCATAGTCGTCTTGGACCTTGAAGTGTAGGCTCGTACCGGCAAGACAGTTTCGTCCGTCCACGGATATTTGTCGGCCGGCGGTGCCGTCGGTAAAGACCTGCTGGATCTGATCGGTGCGCCAGTCCAGCGGATACGCCAAAGAGCCGCCGTGCGCTTGAACGGCACAGCTGACTGTGGTTGCAATTATGAAACCAGGGAGTCTGGTCAGATGCAGAGTAAGCGTCATGCCGTGCGCTGTGTAGCCGCGCTGGCGTAGTGGCATGAATATGGCAGCGGTTCATCATTAAGGAGACTTCTGTCATGACCGATTCGATCTCGAAGGACCGCCGCCCGCGGGTGCAGTGGAAGGCCGCTGAAAAGTCTGAGTGGCTCGAGTTGTTCCGAAGGAGCGGGCAAGGTGTCCGCCAGTTCTGCGATGAGAACGACTTGTCGCCATCTACCCTGGCATTGTGGCTGCGCCCACCGCCCTCGCTGCCCGTGAGCGAAGACAGCGAGCTCGTCGAAGTGCCACAGCAGGTGGTGGCCAAGCTCGCCAGTGCGAATACTTCGGCGGTGACGATGCAGTTGCCCGGCGGCGCGCGCCTCGAGATCGTGCCGGGCACCGACCCGGCATGGCTGGCGCAGCTGGTCCGGGCCTTCGCTCCGGCAGGAGTCTGATCCGTGCTGGGACTGACACCGGACACGCGCGTCATCATCCGCACCGGCGCGACGGACGGCCGCTACGGCGCAGATGCCCTGAAGGGCGTCGTGCTCAAGGTGCTGAGAGAGGACCCGCACGGCAAACAGCTGTTTTGCTTCTGCAACAAATCGCGCAACAGGATCCGCCTGTTGTGGCACGACGGCACCGGCTTCTGGGTCGCAGCAAAGATGCTGCCGCGTGGCACCTACGACTTTCCCAATAACGGTGCAGCGGTCGTGCGCATGGGCATGGGGCAGCTCGAAGCCCTGGTTAAAGGCGTTGAGTTCACGCGAGTGTCCACGCCTCGCTATCGACGCTGATCGACATAACTCAAACGCCTTGCAATCAAACCAAATGATCTGCTGAGTCTGCGGGCGCGGAGTAACATCCGCGCCCGCAAGATGATCGCGGCCAAGTACAAGAACACGTCCGTTGAGTTGCCCAACGATCCGCCCGTGCTCAAAGCGCGGATCCGCGAGCTCGAGTCGCTGCTTCAAAATGCCGAGCTGCGCTGCGCTCAGAGCGATTACAAGTTCCAGTCGCTGATCAACCGGGTCTACGGCGCCAAGACGGATGCGCTGAGCCCTGCGCAAAAGCTGCTCTTTGGGCTGCTGGAAGCGGAGACCGCTGCGGGCGTGGAGTCCACGGATCCGGAGCTGGACGCTGCTGCCGCCTCGACCACCACGGATGAAGCGCCCACCCGGAAGCGACGTGGCCAGCGGCGCAACCGTAAGGTGCCCTTCCCGGACAATCTCCCCGAGAAGCGCGAGGTCATCGATCTGCCGGAGGACCAGAAGAAAGGCCTCGTCAAAATCCGCGAAGCGATCACCCGCCAGATCGACTTCGAGCCCGGGCACTTCTTTTGGCGCCTGATTGTGCGCCCCGTGTATGCACATCCTCAGCGCGAGCATCCGCCGCGGGTGATGCCGTTGCCGCCGCAGGTGATCCCGCAATCGAATCTGGCCACCGGCTTCATCGTCCAGGTCGTGGTCGGCCGCTTCGCCGATCAGTGCCCGTACTTTCGCCAGGAGGGGATCGATGCCCGCCGGGGCGTCGTCATCCCGCGCCAGACGCGGCAACGCTGCGCGGAGCATGTGGCGCATCTGCTGATCACGATCCGCGCCCAGCTCAAACAACGCATCCTCGACAGTGGCTATGCCCAGGTCGATGAGACCTTCAACAAAGTGCTCGACCCTGACCGCCGAGGTCGGTCCCGCGACGCCTATCTGTGGGGCTATCTGGCCCCGGATGAAGACGCGTTCGTGCTGGAGTTCTCGCTCTCGAGAGGCAGCGCGATCCTGCACGACTTCTTCCCCCCGGCCTGGCACGGTGATATCCAAAGCGATGGGGCTCGCATGTATCCGGCTGCGTTCAAACATCGTCCCGAGGTCACTCGGTACGGGTGCCTTACACATCAAAGGCGAAAAGTAGTCGCCGCCTTGAAGTACGGCGAACAACGCCTGGTGCCCGTGTATCGCGATCTGCGTGCGCTGTATCGGCTCGAGACGCTTGCCGATCAGCTCGGCCTCACGCACGAGCAGCGGGGTCACCTGCGCCACGTGCATGCGAAGCCGATCCTGAAGCGAATCCAGAAGACACTGTGGGACATCCGCAAGGCTGAACTCAGAAAAGGGACGCTGTTCGGCAAGCTCAAGGAGGCCGTCGACTACGCCCATAACAACTGGAGACAGATCTCCCTCTACGGCAAGCTCGGTAGTGGTCATGTCCGCATCGACACCAATGAAATCGAGAACCTCTTCCGGCCCGGAAAGATCCTGCAAAAGAATGCCCTCTTCATCGCACACCCGGCCGCCGGCTGGATCACCGCTGTGATCGGCAGCGTAAGCGTCACGTCCGGCACGGTATGGCCTCGGTGCCGTAATGGCATGAATATGGCAGCGGTTCAACATACAGGAGACCTCTGTCATGACTGATTCGACCTCGAAGCCCCCGCGCAAGCGGATGCAGTGGAGCGCCGCTGAAAAGGCGGCGTGGGTGGACCTCTACCGCAACAGCGGTCAAAGTATTGGCACGTTCTGTCTCGATAATGATCTTGCCAAGGCCACGCTCACCGCGTGGCTGCGTGTGCCGCCGCCGAGCGCGGGCGAGGAAAACGAGCTCATCGAGGTGCCGCGGCAAGTGGTGGCTGAACTCGCAAGCACACCGAAGCAGCGGGCTGTAACGATGCAATTGCCGGGCGGTGCGCGCCTTAAGATTGCCCCCGGTACGGATCCCGCATGGCTTGCACAACTCGCCCGCGCCTTTGCACCGGTGAGGAGCTAACCTATGCTCGGATTGACACCGAACACGCGCGTCTTTGTAAGGAGCGGCGCGACGGATGGAAGATACGGGGCCGATGCCCTCCAAGGCGTCGTGACCAAAGTACTGAGGGAAGATCCCCACGGCAAACAACTTTTCTGCTTCTGCAATAAAGCACGCAACAGAATAAAACTCCTTTGGCATGACGGCAGCGGGTTCTGGGTAGCCGGAAAAAAAGCTCCTCAGGGCGGGTACGACTTTCCCAAGAACGGTGGTGCGGTGATGCGCATGAGCATGGCGCAGCTCGAAGCGCTGGTGAAAGGTGTGCAGTTCACGCGTCTGCAAACGCCTCGCTATCGGCGGTGATCGAAAACAATCAGGATCTTTCAAAAACAACCACGAACCATGCAACTTCGGCGAGCGCGAGAGGTCCGATCTCGCGCTCGCATGCTCACCGTCAAATACAAAAACAGCGCGGTTGAATTGTCCGACGATCCGCCCGCACTCAAGGCGCGGATCCGTGAACTCGAAGCGTTGCTGCAAAATTCGGAGTTGCGCTGCGCCAACCTCGACTACCGGCTGAAGTCGGTTCTCGATCGGCTCTATAGCCCCAAAACCGATGCCTTGAGTCCTGCGCAAAAACTTCTCTTCGGTCTCACCGAGACGCCCGCTGCGGCGGACGTCCTCGTGGCCGATCCTCCGACGAACGCCAATCCCACCCCGGTAGAGACGGCCAGTACGGCACCCGCGAAGAAATCCCGGGACAAACGGCGCCACCGCAAAGTCCCCTTCCCGGAGAACTTGCCCGAAGAGCGCGAGAGGATCGATCTGCCCGATGAGCAGAAAAAGGGGTTGATCCAAATACGTCTGGAGGTCACCCGCCAGATCGACTTTAAGCCCGGCTACTTCTTCTGGCGCGTGATCGAGCGGCCCGTCTATGCGCATCCCAAGCGTGCGCATGCGCCGCGGGTTATGCCGCTGCCGCCGCAAGTCATCCCGCAATCGAACCTCGCCACCGGCTTCATCGTCCAGGTGGTCATTGCGCGCTTTGCTGATGCCTGCCCGTATTATCGCCAGGAGGGCATCGATGCCCGCAGCGGCGTGGTGATCTCCCGCCAGACCCGTCAACGCTGCGCGCAGCACGTGGCGCATCTCTTGATCTCGATCCGCGACCAGCTCAAAAAGCTGATCCTGCGAAGCCGCTATGCCCAGGTCGATGAAACGTTCAACAAAGTACTCGATCCCGACCGCCCAGGTCAGTGGCGCGAGTGTTACTTGTGGGGATACTTGGCCCCGCATGTAAACGCCTTCGTCCTTGAGTTCTCGCTGTCCCGGAGCAGCGCCATCCTGCACGAGTTCTTCCCACGCGGATGGCGCGGGGAGATCCAGTCCGATGGCGCACGGATGTATCCGGCGGCCTTCAAGCATCGACCTGAGGTCACTCGCTATGGTTGCCTTGCGCATCAGCGTCGAAAAATAGTCGCCGCGCTGAAGGTGGGTGAAGAGCGCCTCGTGCCCGTCTACCGCGATATCCGCGAACTCTATCGACTCGAGGATCGCGCCGATGAGCTGGGCTTCACGCACGAGCAGCGGGGACATTTGCGTCATGTGCGGGCGAAGCCGATCCTGAAGCGCATCCAAAAGAACCTCTGGGATATCCGTAAGGCCGAGGTCGAGAGAGGCACCCTCTTTGGTAAACTCAAAGAGGCCGTCGACTATGCCAAAAACAACTGGAGGCAGATTGCATGCTACGCGCGGCTCGGCAATGGTCACATCCAAATCGACACGAACAGAATCGAGAATTGCTTCCGTCCCGGAAAGATCCTGCAAAAAAATGCGCTCTTTATCGCCCATCCGGCCGCTGGCTGGATCACCGCCGTGCTCAGCAGCGTGGTTGGCACCTGTAAACTGCTCGGCGTGAATGCCTATGACTACCTCGTGTGGGTTCTTCCCAAGCTTGCCACCGGAACCAACCGCTCCACAGCTTCTGGGCTCTTGCCCCATGACTTCATCGCACTGCAGGTCGAAAGAGCTCATTCCGCATCACATTCCGTCAGCAATCTTCGATAGGCCTCACGTGCATGTCCATAGGCAGCCTTCGCATCATCCAACTCTTCAGGCTTAATTAGAGTTTCTTTCTGGGACCAACACTGATCTACACTTTTGAGGCACCAATCCGCGCTCTTACGTGACGCACGAATTGGCCTATCCCCGACGAGTACAAAAATCGGATTGGTGTGGGACGAAGCCAGAATGCGCAAAGCAATCCAACTGCTACGTTCAATCGGGACCTCGAACTCCAGATCGTGTAGCGCCCCGTCAGCCACAATGGTCTGTCTGGCAACCGGATGGCCATTTATGATGACTTCAACAGGAACATTACGAGTCTCGCCAATGCGCGCGCGCTCGATATCCCAGTAAGGCTTTGCCTGGTACGGACGATTCCGAATGTCGGTCTTGGGCACCACGTCAAGAAATGCAGCCGCTCTCACGCGCACGTGCACATTGCCGGAGTTCGCGAGCTTTCGCTCGCTGCCTTTCTGGCCGAGTGACACCGAGTCCACTTTGAAGTCCAGCAAGTGGCTCTTGCCATCGCTGACGTAATTGCTACCGCGTTGGATCCCTTGGCACCAGTCGGAATAGTCCAATTTCCCATCAAGCTTGACGTACGACCGGCCCATGCCAACCCGCTCGCCATAGATACACGGGAAATCCGTCTCTCCGCTAATCCGCGTCCGATATCCGACGTTGAGCGTGTGGTACCAGATGTTGAGCTCCCACACGTAAGGAGTATCCACCGTGGACATGAAATCGACCGCAGGCACGAGATCACCAGTCGGCCCGGGGACTTCGTGCGTGACATCGACGATGTATTCGTTTGCACCAATGCCGTCGAACGGAGGAATGAGGTAATTCGGTAGCTCGTCGGTATCAACGGCGAGGCCCCAACCGGAATGGGCAGGACCACACACCGCACCCTGTTTCTTCGCCCAACGCAGCGTGTTGAGGCAGAGCGTTGGCCAGTGCTTATAGGAATTGCCGCCCGGATAGATCTCCTCTTTCAGGCGCAGTAGCACGAGATGCCCCGACTGGTGGGATCCGAACCCTGACACCTCAATATCATAGTGTAATAAATAAGGAGGCTTGGAGACTTTGTCATCTTGGCCCGTGAAGAACTGCTTCTGGTAGTCGAAAGCCGGTCCCCAGGTCAGATTTGCGCCGACTTTCAGGTCTTCACCCAGCGTATGACGGATCATGTCGGCCGCGAGCACACCCTCGGCCGGCTGCTCGTAGTGGGCGCACCCGGCCGCGTGGATATGATGGTCGCCCGACCAATAGCCAAACTTAGAGGGATCAATCCATCGTTCTATTTCAAATGCGACTTCCTGAACAACCCCTGTGTCTGTCACCACAAGTGATTGCGTCTTAACGATCGATTCCGGCCCACGCCAGAACTCGACCGTGTAGGTACCGGCTGGTAGTTTCAGCACCTCGCCGTCGGCACGATAGATCTGCGGGTGAAACGCGAAATCCGGTGCCAGCCGCTTGGCTTGCGACGGATAGATGCGTCGTTGCGCGTCTCGAATGATGAAGGCGGCCATAAGAGCCGGTCTATGCTGCTCGCGCACCTTTAGCCGTATCGACAGAGCCGGCAGGCATCTGAATAGAACCGGCACCTCGTTTCGGAAGCCCAGGTCCTGCGTGCCCTGACCGACGTTGAACGCCAACGTTGCTTCACGCGAGCCCGCGTCACGGCTATAGAGCTGGACGATGCGATATTCGAGAGGGAAGCCAGTGAGAGACTTGGTCAGTGGCTGCGAATCAAACATCTGAAGATCGAGCCAGCGGTCTGCGAACGGAACCTTCTTCGCCTCCTCGTTCCTATACGCGATATCCGATGAACTCCCCTGCTTCGAATAGTAATCTCTGATGATTTCCTTAGCTTTTTCGATACTCACCTTCAATTCCTTTGCCCATTCAGCCAACTCCTCTTGAGTCGGTGGGTTCGGCGGCAGATTCGAAAACACAGATTGCGCGTGAGGACTTAAGCCTTGTAATTCTGCTGTCGTGCCGGACTCATTATTTACCTTGACTAAGAACTGCCGCCATCCGGCCTCTACGAGTTCCGGCCTTGCGTCACCCGCAAGGACCTTTACCCGCTCCTCCGCGTTGATCTGAACGCCGATCAAACAGTATCGGTCAAGAACGTTTTGAATCCTTTCTCCGGCCAATGCGGGATCACTGAGCGTGAAGGCCGCCTGGAGCGCTTCCTTATCCTCGGTACTCAACGGAATCCCGAGGTATTCGGTGGCTTCGAGCAGGCGCTTAACCTGGGCGATTAGAGGTTGCAGGTCCCTGATGCGAACCAGAGGTAAGCGGGCGACCGATTCCGCACGCAGCATACTGGCGAACGCCATCGAGAGTGGCACTGCCGCGGATGAATACAGAAAGACACGTCGAGTTAAAGGATTTTTCATTGTAATACCTATCAAGGACTTATGGACTTATGCATTTGTCACCATTTCTCTCTTGCGCCCATGACACTGTTGCGCTGGCTCGCAATTCGTTCCTGTCAATCCCCCGTTCGCGCCATGACACTTACACTCAGAATCTTTGCGGATAATCAATATCAGTGGACGAGAGGACGCTTACTCGGCAGCGTCCTGGGCACGTGCAAGCTCCTCGGCGTCGATCCCTACGACTATTTGGTCTGGCTGCTTCCGAAGCTCGCCTCCGGGACTAACAAGACCACGGCATCTGGCCTGCTCCCGCATGACTTCGCACGGCTCAAAGCCGAAGAGACTGAAGCGCCTGAATTCCATTAGCGCTTCCGCTCCCCTTCAACCAGCGCCACGGGCCTGACCGCAATGTGGCAGTCGCCGCCAGCTTGCGACGTTGTCGATGCATTAGTCATCCACGTTTGCTCGACGCGCCGTGCCACCTTCGCATACGATTTTAGGCCCATACCCGCGAGGAGTGCGGCTACCAGCAGCATCAAGGGAAGCGTGACGCCCAGAGCTGAAGCTAGCATTTGATCGTCCTTAAATACGTAGTCCATCATGACCGCGACAAGCGACGGCCCCGCGCTCAAAGCCAGCAAGTTGACGACCAGCTGATACACAGCAGCCCCAAGACCTCTCATCGTGGCCGGCCATAGCTCCTGTACGCCGGCCGCACCAACCGAGGTGAGCGTCGAAATGCAGAGAATAATGCCGCCCAATCCCACGAGAGCCGTTGTACTGTTCGTTCCGAACGCGAAGAGCCCCGCAGCGGGCAGCGCCACGAGTGAGGCAATCAACAACACCCGCAAGCGGGCTGCTTGGACGTTCCGCCGCACCAGGCGATCCGAAGCCACGCCGCCGGCCAGAACACCGAGCGTTCCGGTTACAAGGATGACCGTCCCGATCCACGCTCCGGAGTGCGCGGGGGTTAGACCGAACGTTCGGCGAAAATGCTCCGGGGCCCACGCCAACACGGCATAGAGCACCATGGCCATGAAGGCGACGGTGAGATGATGCAGCGCGATCGCCGCGCCGGCGCTTCGATAGTAGCGCCCGGCCTCGCCCGCAGTAACTATTGGTGCCCTGTCTTGAGCATCGACGGGCGATTTCTGGCGGTGCTGCCGCCGAGGCTCCCACAGCAGCAGTGCGAGCAGACTTAAGGCGATGCCCGGCAATCCCACCACGAGCAACGCATTTTGCCAGGGATGCAGCGTTCCCAGCACGGGCACCTCGACCGTCCCCAAGGACTCAAACGCACCGACCAGCGCGCCGCCCACCAGCATGGCGCCGCCCAGTCCGAAATAGACCCCGGAGCCAAACAAACCCAACGCCAGGCCGCGTCGCTCCGGTGGGAAGTAATCCGCGAGCAAGGAGTACGTAACGGGTACCACCGTCGCCTCGCCCACTCCCACTCCCATTCGACAGAGAAAGAGATGCAGGAAGTTGCGACTGAGGCCGCACAGGCACGTGAACATACTCCACAGCGCCATTCCCATCGCCAAAATGATCGACCGATCCCCCCTGTCGACCCATCGACCGATGGGAAGGCCAAACAAGGCGTAGAACAGCGCAAAGGCGAAGCCAATCAGTAAGCTGAACTCGGTGTCGTTGATGTGCAGATCGGCCCGGATCGGAGTCACCAGGAGACTCAGGATCTGACGATCCACGAACGCGTTTCCGTAAGCCAGAAACAGGATCGCGACACCGACCCACTGCGCCACAGAGGAGGTGCGCTCCATGGGTCAGTGCCTTGCGTACACGCGAACCACATCCCAAGCCCAGCCCGGGCAGAAGTTCACTAACGCGCTACCGGTCCAAAGCTCGCCGCGTCATTGGGATCCCCTCGACCCAAATACTTCGTCCGGATCGGGTAGGGATAGACGGGCCGAGAGAACACAACGGTTGCCGGATCCAGTGGAAATTCCTGCCGCCGTGCCATCTCTTGGAGGTCTTGAGGATTGTCGAACTTCAGATCCTCAAGCTTTACGTGGAAACCGACTAACTTCTCAGGGGCTTTGCCTCTCTCAACCCATGCCTCCAAGGAGCTCAAATAGTCCACGGCAAAAGGGCCGTCGCCGCCACTGCAATGATCCATGCCTGGAATCACGAACAGGCGGAAGAAATCCTGGGTTGCGGATCGTCCTCCCATAATTTTTTCCGCAGTCTCGTAATAATCCACCGTGCGCAGCACGCCTTCGACCGGATCGTTCCACCCCGTGTAGGACAGCAGTTTCCCACCAGCGGCCTTGAAGCGCCGCAGGTCGGGACTGATCGCAGGCTCTGTCAGCTCCGCGATTCCGAAACGCTTAAAGTCGCGGTCAAAATTCAAATCGCCGGGCTTCCAAGATGGTCCTGGATTGGGCTGAAAGAAGTAGTAGCGAAAATACTCGCCAACGTAATGATAGAAGGGGGTCGGAGCCATTTCCGAACCCCCAAAAAAATCGAGCCACGTGAGTTCCGAGCCCCGGAGCGGCGACGGCACCACGATCTGCTCACCGGTTGACGTACGGGGCCCGGCGTAGATCTTTTGCGCCGCTTCTACCTGCGGCCCCGTGAGGCACTCTTTGGGTCTCGCCGCGGAGCAGAGCAACGCCGCAGGATCGAAGTGGCAGTTGCGCGGATCGCCGATCACCCCGTCGCGGACGCCATCGTTCATGTCGCACTTGTCGAGGACTGCTTGGTGCAGCCGCTTGATCTCGGGTTGGCCGAGGATCGGCTCGCTGTTTTTGCCCGTCAGGGCGCGATTGACCCAGACCATGTTCATCCACACTCCCGTGAGACTCAGTGCGGGTCCACCGGCGACAATCCCGTCGAAATCCCACGGAAATCGCTCAGCTTCATTCATGGCCTGAATGCCGCCAGCCGAACACCCCATGAAGTAGGCCTTCTTGGGTTGCTCCTTGTAGTAGCGAGTGACAATAGCCTTACTAGCGAGCGCGGTGAGGTGGCTAGCTGTTACCCAAAACTCAATCCCGGCTTGGGGGCGGTTGTAAAGCCATTCGCCGTCGATGCCACTCGAGGGATGTCCGCCATCGGACACGGCGCACGCGTAACCGCGACGCAGCGGGTCATCACACCCCGAGATGTGCTCGGTCGAACCACACGCTCCGCCGCAACCAAGCTCCAACAGCTTTCCATTCCAGTGCTCCGGCGGGAATCGCAGTTGGAACTTGACGCTCGGTGCCACATAGCCGCGGACTTCGCAATATTCCACTCTATTGTCGCTCGCAGCCACCGACTTTGCTTCGATCACTTGCGTCAGCGCGTCAGGAATGCCTGAAAAATCGGTACTCTGCAGCGACTGGCACTGTGCCGAGGAGTCGTGCGGCGGCGCCGCCTGTGTTTGGCCGGGAAATAGGCTCAGGACCCCGATGAGTACACTCAGAAAACCAAGAAATCCTGTTGTGGTCATAGCTTGTTGCCCGTGCGGAGGGTGATGCCTTCGGTCAGCGGCTCAGCGCAACGAAATGAGACCGCCATCGATGTCGTAGGCAGTTCCGGTGATGAAGGCGGCTTCTGGGGAACAGAGGAAAACGGCCAGCGCAGCCACCTCTTCCGGCGTGCCCATCCGACCGAGCGGCTGATAGGCGGAGAGCTGCTCGAACATCCGCTCCTTTTCGGTAGGGTGATATTTATCTAAAAAGCCATCGATGAAAGGGGTGTGAATTCGCGCCGGGCAGAGACAATTGCATCGAATTCCGTGGGCCACGTAGTCGCGTGCGACCGATAACGTCATCGAAACCACCGCGCCCTTGCTCATCGAGTAGGCAAAGCGATCGACGATGCCGACCTTGGCGGCGAAGGAGGCGAGATTGAGGATGGCGCCGCCCCCGCTCCTTCGGATCAGCGGGAGTCCGAAGTGAAGGCCGTGATAGGTGCCTTTGACATTGACACGATAAAGGCGATCCAGGTCCTCAGGCGTCGTTTGCTCCACGGTACCCACGTGGGCAATGCCTGCGCTGTTGACGAGCACATCCAGGCGATCGAGATGCTGAAAAGCACGAGACACAGACTCGGTGTCGCCAACATCGCAGATGATGGCGATTCCCTGACCGCCCGCGTCCTGGATGAGCGCCGCCGTGTCGGCCGCCGTCTCGGGCGAGAGATCCAAGGCGACCACGCACGCACCCTCGGCGGCGAGACGAAGGGATATTTCACGTCCGATCCCCGAGCCGGCGCCAGTCACCAGCGCGGTTTGCCGCGTGAAGCGCGCCGTAACGGGGCTCGTGGGAATCGGCATGTTCATCCCAACTCATTTCGGATTAGCTCGCCCGCGCGCATGATGAGCCGTAAATGCTGGCCGCTTGCCGCGAGGAGTTCGATATCCTTCAGCGGGTCTCCGTCCACAACCAACAGATCCGCATGCGCACCCGGCTTGATGCAGCCGAGCTTGTCTTCCTGCTGCAGCAACGCCGCGTTGTTGGACGTGGCCTGGCGCAGGATCTCGAGCGGCGAAAACACCGCCTTGCGAAGCGCGAACTCGCGACACTGCTGCGTATAGGTCTCCCCGAGCAAATCGGTGCCAAAACCGATCTTCACGTCGGCCCGGCTCATCGATTCGAGGCCTTGCAGGGCTTGGCGGAAAATAAACTCCACCTTTTCCTGACTCGCGGGAAGCAATCCGAGCTGACGGCCCTGTTCGGCAAGCACTTGGATGATCACGAGTGTCGGGACGACGTATGCGCCCCTGTTGGCCACGAATCGGGCGGTCTCATCGTCGATCAGCGTTCCGTGCTCGATGACGCGCACGCCGAACTCGACGCATCGTTTCACCGCGCTCGCCGGGTGGCAATGCGCCGAGGTGTAGGTTCGACGCTCCGTCGTCTCATTGACGATCGCGCGGATCTCCTCCTCCCGATACTGATTCATCCAAATTGGATCGCTGGGGGAAGCCGCTCCGCCCGAGGCCATGATCTTGATGCAATGGGCGCCTCGGCGCAGCTCCTCGCGGGCGGCTTTGACACAGGCCTCGACCCCATCCGCGACCACACTCAGAGCGTTGGCATCCCCGCAAGAGCAATAGCCCTGGGTGTGATGCTTATCGTTCATTCCCCGGGTATCGCCATGACCGCCCGTCATCGAGAGCATCTTGCCGACATAGAAGAAGCGCGGGGCGCGAATCAATCCGTCTTGAATGGCGCGCCAAAGCCCATAGTCTCCGCCGCCGATGTCACGCACTGTTGTAAAACCGCAGTTCAAGGCAAAGTCCAGCATGCGCACAGCATGTGCGGTGCGATAAGCCTCCCCGGCGGCATCCATCTTCTGCCAGTTCACATCGCAGAAATAGGCGTGGATGTGTGCATCGATGAGGCCCGGCATCAGAGTCCTGCCACCGACGTCAATCACTTGAGCGCCAGTGGCCCTGATGGGGCTCGATGAAAGCTCCCGGATCGTTCCGCCCTCGATGAGAACCTGCATGCCCTCCGGGCACTCGTCGCTCGTCCCGTCGAAGATGTGGGCGTTCTTCAAGAGAATGGCGGCTCCTTGAGCCTGAGTCCTCTCGCTTCGCCTATCTGAGTTCATATTTTCAATCAAGAGCAGTCGCCCAATTGACGCTTACGATGCAGATTAAACGCACTTCTTTTCATCTATATCGCCTCGCCAAAATTTGCTCTTGCCATGCCCCAATCTCTCAATGCACTCATTTGTTCAAAGACTTACGCTACGGTCCACTAGAGCCAATCTAACGTTGCCACTGAATCCACAAAGAAGCGTTCGACGAGTCAACGTCGCTCGTAGCGGCGCAGTTACTGTTCTAATCGCGTTCATCGCGAGTTTGCGTGCTGCTGATGAAGTTGGCGGCCTCGTCGGTACTACCATTGCCTTTTTATTGGGCTACCCGCGGGTAGGGAAACAACGGACGCGTGCGGATCGGATTGCCTTTATTGTCCGGCACGTCCGCAATGAGTTTCTCCGGCGCCTTGCCTTGCTCCACCCAACGGAGCATTGCCACGGTCATTTCCGCGGGGCTTGGTGTCGGCACCGGGGAACCAAAACCATGGTCGCCTCCCGGCACCATAAACAGCCGGACAAACTCTGCTGTCCTTAGGAGGCCGCCCATCCGTTGCTGGACCATATTGTAGTAGGCGATCGACTTCTGCGGAGGAACGACTTGATCCGCCAGGCCATGGATGATGAGCAACTTCCCGCCGCGATTGCGAAAACCTGAGGGGTTCGGATCATCCCCGCCATACGCGCTGGCGTGTTCTTCGATCGATTGCTCGAACAGCAGTTCAAACTCACCGCGAGTCAATGTCGTCCAATCCCACTTCGGATCGAGTACCAGGAAGTACCGAAACCAATCTAGCCCCTCCTCGGACGGCTTTCCTCCGAGGGGCGTGCCGCCGGTACCGGCGAGAACCGATAGGTCCGTCCCGGGAGTTAGCCCCCACCACAGCGATCTGCCATCATATGCCTTCGGTCCCTCCCAAATGCCACGAACCACCTCAGCATCGGTTGCTGTGAAAGTACTATCGCCAATCTTGGTGCCTACTAGTGCCGCAGGGTCGAACTTGCACCGCGTAGGATCGTCGATCACCCCGTCAACGACGCCATCGGCACCGTCACAGGCCTTCACCGCAGCCACGGTGGCGGCGTCTCGTTTGTCCTTGGGCAGGAAGTCGTTGGCTTCACGCATCAAGATCTGCGGCCATAGTTGCGCGGGTACATATCGGTCCCGCGCAATCGCCGGGTAAAGCGCCAAGATCCCGTCATAGTCTTTCGGATAGCGTTGTGCTTCGGTCAACGCCTGTCTGCCGCCGTGATCATGAAGATTTAAGATTTAAAAAAAGCAAAAGGAGAATGCAGAATCAAGATTGCGCGCTCACGCGCGCTTCCCCGGAATTAGGCCTTTGCTCCACCCTCAAACGGGGACAGTTTGATTGACGCCGGTGGCACAAAAGTTCTGTCGTTGACAGCCCGGGCGGAAGTTGCGAACGTAACGGAAATGGCCGTCTGTAACCGCACGAACAAGGTCGTACCGTTCATCGATCCGGTCGCGAATCAAAAACGTATATCTTGGCGGAGGAACTCGCTCCAAGCCGGCAAAGGCCCTGCCCTGCATGTAGCCTGGAATCGGTACACCAACCAAGCTCAGCGTAGTAGGCGCAAAGTCTACGTTGTTGACTAGTTCAGAGTTCGTCCCATAAGCCGACGGTGGCGCCAGGTGTTGATACTTCTTAGGAAATCGCACTACCAGCGCCGTGTGTGTGCCGTAGTCGTACAGGAACCGCTTACTCCCCGACACGACGCCACCGTTATCGGAATAATAGAAGATGATCGTGTCGTCGGCTAATCCATCCGCCTCCAACTCTTTCAACACCTCTCCGATCTTCTCGTCTGCACGGTTGACACTGTCGTAGTACTGCGCAAGGTCGGCACGCACGTCCGGCGTATCGGGTAGATATGCCGGTATGTGAACCTTGCTCGGGTCGGTCATCAACGGCTGTCTTTTGTAGATTACGCTTTCATGTGATTCATAGAAATTAAAAACGGCAAAGAAGGGCTGTCCCGGTGCACGGTGTCGCCAGTGAGCAGTACTATTGTTCTCATCCCAAGCCTCTGCATAAGAATTGGGCGTATTTGTGCCCGGGGTGTTGTAGTCCGTCTTGTCGTTATTGGTAGTGAAATATCCCACCTTGCGCAAAAACTCTGGAAAGTAATGAACGTTGAGCGGCAACGGATAAATACTCCGGTGATGCTGCAGACCTAACGAAGACGCATACATCCCAGTAATCACGGACGCACGCGATGCCGAGCATACCGGCGCCGTGGAATGTGCATTTTTGAAGACAATGCCGTCGTGCGCCAACCGGTCAATATTAGGCGTGTGGGCCAAGGGATCACCGTAGGCACTGACGTAGTTGTATGTGTTGTCCTCACTGACTACCCACAGAATGTTCGGGCTCTTTGGCTCCGCACCGTGTGCGCTGAAGGCCGAAAGCACGAGGACCTTTGCAACAGTTATTAAGGTCACTCTTTTCATAGCGATTCCATGATCAGAAGCCATGAGGTATGACGTCAGGCATGGCAGCGAGGCCCTGTGCATTCTGGCCGACGCCGCCATCTGAGGTAGCCGAAACGATGAGTTGTGCTGCGGCGAGATCTTCGATTGCCGTGCCTACAGCCTTAAACACTATGATTTCGTCGTCGCTCCGACGTCCAGTTACATGCCCGCGCACCAAATCTGCCAGTTCACCCTCAATGCAATTGCGATCAATAACACCTCGCTCAATGGGGTCAATCACGTCACCGGCTTCGCTGAGCGTCCCCTGCAACGTGTCTACAAAGACGCGCGAGGATCGCATCACATCGTCATCTGCCTCGCGCTTTGTAGGCGAGAAGCTGCCGACCAGATCGACAAAGGTGCCCGGCCTGAGCCATTTTCCTGCCAGAACGGGGAGTGCGCTGCTCGTGCAACAAGACACGATGTCCGCCACCCCCACGGTATCCTCAACTGACTCTGGCACCAGCACCTCAACATGACTATCAACCACTGAACGGATAACTGACGCTGTTTCTCTGGCACGCTCGCGCCGGCGACCACAGACGCTGACGCGCGAAATGGGCCGCGCAGCACAGTGTGCGGCGGCCATGTGGGGTGCAAGTGCGCCCGTACCGATGATGACCAGGTGCGCGCTGTTGGTGCGCGACAGATAGGTGGATGCCAATGCGGAGGCTGCGCCGGTTCTCAGCAGTGTGACGAACGTGCCGTCCAATAGAGCGACTGGCTTTCCGGCGTCCGAAAAAACTAAGATGGCGGCTTGGACAGTCGGTCGCCCATGCGCTGGGTTGTCCGGGAACACGGTCGCCAGTTTTACAACGCCCCCACCTTCGGGGCTAAAGGCGGGCATCGAGACCAAAAGTCGGTCGCCGTCTCCACCGGGGCTTGACACCACTTGTCGGACGGGAACGACCCATTCGGCCGCAAACGCTGCGCGCAAACACTCGATGAGCGCAGGCATCGTCGCCAGTGGGCGAATCTGTTCTGCATTCAGAACCAGCATGGTCGGTTCCTAAAAGCGTGCCAGTGCATAGGGTGCAGGGCGAATCGAAGGAGATGCTTCGGAGACCAGGTCCGCGAGCAGCTGCGCGGACCCCGCGGCCATGGTCCACCCGAGGTGGCCATGTCCAGTATTCACCCAGAGATTCGAAATAGGTGTAGGCCCAATGATCGGGACGCCATCCGCAGACACGGGACGCAGGCCGCACCAGGATCGAGCGGTTGAAGAATCGAGCGGCGCTCGCGGCAACACGTCCTTCAATAGCGTCATCAGACCTCGAATGCGACGAGGGTTCAATGTTCGATCGTACCCGGCGAATTCGGCAGTTCCTGCTACGCGAATGACGCCCTCGAGCGGCACGACTGCAGCGTGTAGATGATCGTCGACTAGGGGAATCCGTAGCGCGGGTCGCTTCTGAGGATCGTCGAGGGTGACCGAGTATCCCTTTGCCGGTCGCACAGGCAGACGCACACCGACACTGCGCAGCAAGGGAGTGCTGAAGCTGCCTGCGGCGACGACGTAGCAATCTGCGGCGAGGTGCCCCCGCTCACTCAGCACCGCGGTCAATTGCCCCGAGCGCAGCATCAGGGATGAAACTTCGGTACGAAAGCAAAACTCTACCCCCTGCTGCCGCAAGTGATTGGTCAGGGCTACGCAAAACCGATGCGCATCGCCTACCTCGTCGGCTTTATAGTGAAGCGCGCCGGCAAGCTGGCGCGCGATGGGCGCCAGCGCCGGTTCAAGGGAAATGGCCTCCCGACTCGAAAGTCTTTGAAAACCGAGCCCTTCAGAGAGTTGTCGGTTCGCGGCCCTGGTTGCCTGATCCAAACTCGCCTCATTTCGAAAGATCCGTAAACTTCCCCGCGCGGCACGGCCATATTCAATGGCGGATTCTTGTCTCATAGTTTCCATGACCAGAAGCGAGTGCAACGCCAAGCGCAAATTGCTCAGTACGTTGCGTTCAAACGCTTGAACCCTGGAGTTACGCAGAAAGGTACATCCCCACGCAGCGAGTGATGGCAATACGCGCAGCCGCAGCTGCATCGCAGCATCCGGACGACCTAGTGAGCTTAGCAACTCCCGCCAGCATCCCGGCGTGTTCCAGGGACTTGCCATACTGGGCGTGAGCAGCCCCCCGTTGGCAAAGCTGGCTTCGCGGCCGGGCCCCTCTGCCCGGTCGATGACCGTGACTTCGTGACCGCGAAGTCTCAGAAAGTAGGCACTGGTTACCCCAATGAGTCCACTGCCGATGATGAGAACTCTCATCGCACGCTTTGCGATGCGGGTTTGACTGGATCAATCGCGAAAGCGGGATTGCGACGCACAAGGCGATAGACACCCACCGTGAGGAGCGGAGCCACGTACAAGACGAGAAACCCCCAAGCCATCGTGCCGTAGCCTCGGCCAATCAAATTGACCACGCCAAAGTACGATAATCCCCCGCTCACGAGCACGCAAAGAATGGCGATGCCCGCTCGCACAGGTCGGGCGATCGGTTCTCTTTGGCTCTCGAGACGCCAACCTTCCAGCCGCTCGTTCACACTTTGGATAAAGCGCAGGCCCGTATCCAGAAGGCAGCCGAAGAGCACAATCAAATAGGCAAGGGTCAACGCAGGTATACCCAGCTGACTGATCATCCAGTTTGCAGGAATCGCTTGCTGCAACACTTGCGGGTAACCGGCCGCAAAACTCAAATGCAGCAGCACTCCAGGCAGGATTCCCACGACGGCGCCGACAACGCCTGAGATCAGCGCTTCGCGACGTGTCTCGATTGACGCGCTAGCAAAGAGCATGGCCGGGACCACTACACTGCTATAGAGCACATAGCGCAAAGCGCCACCCATCCAGCCCTCAAGAGCTTCCCCACGGCCTACTTCGGACAGGATTTGAACACTCGCAGAGGATGCGATTACGATGAAATACACGAGGAAGACTGCACTCAACAGCACGGCCTTGAGTGCCAATATCCGCATCACCCACTGGCGCCCATAGAATGCGAGCAAGGTCACGGCGAGCAGCAAGAGACCCATTCCGAGGGCCGCCGGCCAGTGCAAATGCTCTTCAAAGAGCTTGCCGGCCGCCGCAGCAATCACAGCGAGCACCAGTGCAAACATGGCCAAGTAAAGGAGTTCGAACGCGATCCAAGCTCGCCCGAGCAGCTCCCGAAAGAAGCGCCGGTAGTCGTAGGCACGATAGACGCGAGCGAATTCGTAGCTCACTCCCAGAAGCACCGCGAAACAGGCAGTCACCAGCCCCAGGCCGAGAAGACCTCCTTGCACCCCGAAGCGAGTGAAGAACTCAACGATTTCGCGCCCGGTCCCGTAGCCGCCGCCAATCATGACCGATTGGAAGACAGCGGCGGGAAGCACGTAAACCCGCCAGAGGCGCGACTTTGGGCTCATTCAATCATGCCCTCACGGATTTACGGGGCCAAAGCTTGCAGCATCGTTGGGATCGCCGGTGCCCCTGTATGCCGCTCGCAGCGGGTAGGGGTATACGGGCCGGGTGAAGCTCACCTTGACCGGATCAACGGGGAAGTCTGTCCAGTCCGAATAGTCATCGCTCTTCACATGAGCACCGATGAGGACATCGGGCGCTTTACCTTGCTCGACCCATCGTTCGAGGTAGGGCAGGTAATCAATGGCAAAGGCGCCCGCCCCTCCCGTACAGTGATTCATCCCGGGGACGAAAAATAACCGGAAGAACTCCTGTGTAGCGGCCCGGCCACCCATGGTGTTTTGCGTCGTTTCGTAATAGTCGATCGCGTCCGTTGGGATATCTGACTCGTCGGCGCCGCCTTGGTAGAGGATGAGTTTGCCGCCTGCGACTTTGAATTTGCGCAGGTCTGGATTATCCGCCGCGCCGAACAGAGATTCCGCCAGCCGTATGCGCTTGTAGTCCCGATCAAAATCGAATTCAGCGGGCTTCCAGCCCGGCCCGGGGGCAGGCATGAATCCCACGTAGGAGAAATACTCCTGCGACCAGGGAACCATCACTCCGGCGTCGCTCACGTATCCCGGAATCCAATTCAACTCCGAGCCAGGAAGCGGCCCTCCGGTATAAATCTTCTCACCTTTGGATGTGGTCGGGCCCGAGTACACTTTTCGTATGGCGTCGACTTGCCTCGCGCTCAGGCAATTGGTCTTTTTTCCAGCCTTGCAAAGCAATTCGGCCGGATCGAACTTGCAGTGCAAGGGATCGCCAATCACGCCGTCCTTCACGCCATCGTCCATGTCACAGTTGGCCATCGTCCATGTCACAGTTGGCCACCGCCCGGTCGTGCACCAACTTCAGATCCGCAGCTCTCACCGTGCCGCCAAGCGCTCTACCCGCCCATAAGTAATACATCATTGGGCCTGAAAACGTGGGCGAAGGCGCACCGACCAGAATGCCATCGAAGTCCCAGGGGAAACGCTGTGCTTCGGAGAGGGCCTGCTGGCCACCCGTTGAGCACCCGGAGAAGTAGGACTTGCTGGGCCCGCGTTGATAGAAATACTCACAGAGAGCGGTGACAAAGTCTCGGACCGTCATTTTAAATCCTCCTTGTCTGGTATCGACAATGCGAAGATCGCAACCCAAACGACAGATGCCGTGGCGGGCTACAGCCAGCGGCGCCTGCGCAGTCATCCATCGACTGCAAATTGGTAAGTTCCGGACCCCACTTCGATGACCACTTCATTGGCGAGGCGACTTGCGATGCGCAGGTCGGTGCGATCAAGGATCGAGCGCCTTCCCTCGCTAATCCGGCTGTCGCTTCGCGCGGGGAGATGAATACTTGCGGTCGCATTAGCGGAAATGTTGACATTCAATGCAAACCTCCCATTGGCGCTTTGCACCCAGTCTGTGGAAATTGGTCCCATGATCGAGTCGTAATCACCGCCACCGGAATTGACTCGTCCATCGATTATCGGGCGTATACTGATCTTTTCAAAACCAGGCTCCGCCGCATCAATCCCCGCCATGCGGCGGAACAAAAAGCCACAGATGGATCCAAACCAATAATGATTCTGTGACATTTTTCGGATCTCGCCGTTGACTCGGCCTTCCCCATTCCACGTTTCCCACAGGGTGGTCGCTCCCTTTTTGATCATGTCTCCCCAGGACGGATAAGCGGTCCTGAGCAGCAGGCCGTAGACCAGGTCCGCAAATCCGGTATCGGCAAGCACATCCAGGCTGAATTGCGTTCCGACCACACCGCTTGTGAGTGCCACCCCGCGACTACGGATTTCGGCGGCGAGTCGCTCAGCCGCGCTGGGTCTCATCGCTTGCGGGAGCAATCCGAATTGTAATGCCAAGATGTAGCCCGTTTGGCTTCCTTCGCCAACGATTCCATTAGGCTGGACAAAAGCGGTGTTAAACGCTTGGCTGATTTTCTCGAACAGCCCACGAAGGAGCTCCGCCTCTTTGCTCCGTCCGATGGCATCAGCCATTTGAGAGAGTAACGTCGCCGAATGCGCCCAATATGCCGTAGCAATTAAGTTTTTCGGCGTCGAAGGAACTGGAATCCCCACGGAATCCTTTTCATCCACCTGATCCAGGCTCTGCGCATCCCCAATACCGGCGTAGGAAACGCCATTCCACAAGCGGTCCGGTTTATTCCAGAGGTAGTCAGGATTGTGATCTAAGATGAATTGCAAATAACGATTCATCGCCTTCCAGTTGCGCTCGATAATAGAAACATCCCCATACCGACGCCACACGGTCCAGGGAAGAATAATCGCTGCATCACTCCATACTGCAATCAAAGGATCATTCCACCCGCCGCGCGGTTCCGGTGTGGCGTACGGAACGGCTCCACTGGCCGCCTGGTCGTCGACGACATTGTCCATGTGACGTGCGGTGAAAGCGCAGACATCCATGTTGAATGCCGCCGCATCCCAGAAAATACCGGCGTCCCCCATCCAGCCACGCTGCTCACGACTCGGGCAATCGGTCGGAATACCCACCATATTGGAGCGCTGTGACCATAGCGTATTGCGCCAGAGCTGTTCGATCAGCGGCGAGGCACTTCTCAGGTGCCCGGTGATCTGCAGGTCGCTATGGACCACGACGCCTTCCACCGACCGTTCCGTCGGCGCCACGGCTAGACCCGTCACTTGGACGTAGCGAAATCCACGGTACGTGAAGTGTGGCTCGAAGGTTTCCCCTGTCGCATCGCCCCTCAGGATGAAAACGTCTCGTTTGGGCTCACCGATGTCGGTGAAGGATTCGTTCACCTCGCCCGCAGGTGTCAGCAACTCTGCGAACCTGAGCTCAATGCGTGATCCCCGGCTTCCCTGGCAATGCAATCGACACCAACCAGCAAAGTTCTGCCCGAAGTCGACGACGTACACTCCGGGTTGGGGCTGCAAAATCTCTCTTGGCCTTAGAACCTGTGTCGCTCGAATGGGTGGACTGACCTGAGCCACCAAGCGGCATGGGGGCCTCGCCGCGATTTCGGCTGACGGCCAGTGCCTGTCGTCAAAGGGTGCAGTATCCCAGCCCGGTTGCTCGAGACGGGCATCGTAGATTTCGCCCACCCTGATTTCTGACTCCTGAATCGGGCTTTGCACCGTGCGCCAGCCTGGGCCTGTGGCGATCATCTGCCGCGAGCCATCGACAAAGGTCAACTCCAATTGCGCCAACACGCGGCGCGGCGGCGGCCCCCAGCCAAAACGGCCGTCGAAGCTTGCGTACCACCCATCGCCTACCGTCAGCCCGAGCGCGTTCGCTCCCGGTTTTAGCATCTCGATTACATCGTAAACTCGATATAGCACCCGCTTTGCGTACTGGGAGATCTCCGGGGTCAGCAGCGCATCCCCGACGCGAACCCCATTGAGGCGCGCTTCATACGCGCCCAACGCCGTGGAATAGAGCCGCGCTTTGAGCAACGGCTTCTCCAGCAAAAACTCTCGCCTCAGGTGCATTGCCGGCTGCGCCGGCCAGGGCTGATAGTCCTCGAGGCGGACCGCTCGTGCCTCCGCCCATTCGCGATCGTCATAGCGCTGGAGATACCACAGATCCTCGCGCTCGTGTCCGTCCTTAAGATGGGTGATCCAACCAGATCCGCTGCCGATCCGCAGCATCTCACCGCCGGGAAGATTGAGCCGGGCAAAGAACGTAAATCCTTCCGTTATAGGGCTCGTTACGTCATGGACATTCACTTCCACGGCGATGAGATGGTCACCGGCATTCATAGGTGCCAGTGTGAGCCACTGAGCCGAGAAATTGGGCAAATCCAAGGTGGAATCAAACATGTGACTCGCGTGTTTCATGGGATCGGCTCGACACGGTAAGCCATCGATCCAGATACCGCTGATCCGAGCCGAAAAGAGCCAGTCGTTCACGACCGCGAAGCACTCACCGCCTTGCGAGGCGAGCGGTAGATGGAACTTAAACCGAAAACGACGCGTGCTCTTCTCATGGATCGGCTCGCCCCAAATCCAATGCAAGCCCGTCTCTCGGTCGGTCTTTGCGACGGAGTCTTCTGCCGCGAGCCATTGAGCCGTCCAATCCTTCTGATCGAGCAATCCCATTTCCCACCAAGACGGGATGCTCGGCTCTGTCGCCACCTCTCGCTCATCCCAAACCTGCACCCTCCACCAGCAGCGCTGGCGGGAGGCAAGTCGCTCTCCTTGATAACGAATTCCGAAAGACTTTCGCGATTGAACCCGCCCGCTGTCCCACAGATCGCCGTTCCCCGCCTGAAGCGCCGCTTCGCTCCTCGAAACGAGAACGCGGTACGCCGTTTGCCGGACATTGCGTTTGTCTGATTCCAACCGCCACGACAGCTGCGGGAGGGGATTCTCGAGGCCCATTGGTCTATCAAGGTAGTCCGCTTTGAGGCCGCCCACTCGCACTCGCGCCCTTATAGATTGCGCAGCGCTGGGCGACACCGCCGCTGGCATGTGCGTGATCGCGGCGCCACTGGCTACGAGAAATTCGCGCCGATCAATCTTGGACGCCATAAATCACGTCGGTTGGTTCATGGCGCGACACAAATTCCGGCGGCCGTATTGACTCGCGGCGGCTGTTGTATTTCGTCCTTCACCGCTTCCAGATCGCGGATAACGGTCTTGCTTGCCCGCCACAGATGCCACGAGGTCCACAAATACCCAGGACACAGTGCCAGCAATGCATAGCGAAGGGATTCCTGACCCAACAGTGGGTGGAGCGCGTCACTCAACATGCCCACGGCTAACGGCCCCAACCCCATACCGATCAAATTAGCGAACAATAGGACTAGAGCGATCGACACGGCGCGCATGTGCGCCGGCACCAGCGTCTGAATCGTGGCGTACAGCGGACCGTTAATGGCGGCTCCCCCCATAGTGGAGAGTCCCATCAATGCAAATGCCACATAGTGGTTTTTGGTGCAATAAATCAGCGACCAGACGGCGCCGTTAAAGACGGCATTAACCACCGCCATGGTCCTGAGTTGGGCGCGCTCGTTGTTAGGTGCGTAGCGGCAGGCCAAAGCCCCGCCCCAGTACGTGCCGAGTATTCCGCCCACACCGTAGATAGCGGCGAACCAAGTCCCCAACTCTCCAGTTGCCAATCCAAAACTGCGTACAAAAAAGGCCGGCTGCCACTGCAAGATGCCGTAGGCAAAGAAATAGAATACCGATTGGCTATACAGTAGATGGCGAAAGGTGGCGTTGACCCATAGTATCCTAACCACTTTCTTTAGGCTGGGCTGAGCGGGTCGTGACGTGTTGTCACTCTCGATCGGTCCCCTCTCGCACCGTGGCTCTCGAATCGTCAATCGCACCAGCACGGCCAGACCAAACCCGGGGAGTGCTACCCAGATGAACATCATCCGCCAGCCGTAAAATTGGCTCAGCCAGCCGGCGACGAAGTAGGCGAGCATGAGGCTCACATTTGTCCCTTGCAAGTAAAGGGCTGTGGCGCGGGGACGCTCGGCGCGCGCAAAGTAATCGGCGATGAGTGATTGGGCGGACGGAATGCAGCCGGCTTCGCCGATCCCGACCCCGATGCGGATCAGCATCAACTGCATAAAGCTCGTCGCCAGGCCGCAGCAGGCTACCAGGACACTCCACACGGCGGCAGTGAGCGCCATGAGGGTCACGCGATTGCCGCGATCGGCCCAGCGAGCAATCGGGATGCCCATGATCGAATAGAAAAGCGCAAAGGCAATGCCGCTCAAGATGCCGAGCTGAGTGTCCGTGAGGTCTAGGTCGGTTTTGATGTCTTGTAGCACCACACCCAGGGCTAACCGATCCACATAGTTGAAGGCCAACACCACCGTGAGCACGATCAGCAGGTAGTTTCGATATGCGCTCGATCGCATCCGGCATGGCTTATCCGTGAGTGAAAGATATGAGTTGGCGCCGCAAGTAACTCTCCAGGCCTGCAAGTCCCCCCTCGGTGCCGAGGCCCGATTGACCGACCGGCTCCCAAGAGCCGGCATGCCCGGCTCCTTCACCGGTGGGCGTGACGGCACTGACGAGCACCATCGAGCGAATAGCCTTCGCCATCCTCATTCCCGTCGATAAGTTCGCGGTCCACACATAGGCGGCGAGGCCATATTTGGTATCGTTAGCGATTCGAATCGCCTCAGCCTCATCGTCAAAGGCAATCACTGAGAGAACGGGCCCAAAGATCTCCTCCTGCGCAATCTGTGCGGTGGGGGAGACACGGCGAAACACCGTCGGCTCGACAAAATACCCCCCACTCTCCTTCAGGATCCTTCGGCCGCCTATGACCAAATGAACTCCTTGCGCCTCGGCCCCCTCGACGTAGCGCATGACACGGTCACATTGTTTGGCGGACACGAGGGGTCCGAACGTGGTCTTAGGATCAAGTGCATCGCCTACCACGATCTGCTTCATTCGTTCTGCGATTTGCTCAATCATTGTTGCTTCGATCGAGCGGTGCACCAGGAGACGCGAACCCACACTACAGATCTGGCCTTGGTTAGTCAGCAAAGAGTCGGCAATCGATCCGCTTGCGGCGGCCAAGTCCACGCCATCGGCAAAGACGATCTGCGGGGATTTGCCGCCGCATTCGGCCTGCACGACCTTCATATTGGATTGACCGGCATATTGGAGCATTAACTTGCCTACTTCCGTCGATCCGGTGAAGGCCACCATATCCACATCGTTATGGAGTCCCAGGGCTCGACCTACCGTCTTTCCCAGCCCAGGGACCACGTTCAGAACACCTTCGGGAACCCCCGCTTGCAGTGCCAGATGCGCAAGGCGAATTGCCGAGCGTGACGACAGTTCAGAGGGCTTCAGCACTACACAATTGCCAGCCGCCAGAGCCGGCGCGACTTTGAGCACGGCATTGAAGGTGGGGAAATTCCAGGGCACCACGGCTGCCACCACGCCTCGGGGCACGCGTCGTTGCACGACCAGGCTCGCCCGATCGCTGGCGTAGACATCGCCCACCACTTTATCGATCGCCTCGGCGTTGAAGCGCATCAGGTCTGCTGCTTCCGTGGCGTTGAACGCTGCCGTGCTCAGCGGCTTGCCCATCTCCTCAGCGTCCAGTGCATCCAGCGTTGCCCCATCGGAGGCCATGAGATCAGCCAAGCGGTGCAGGGTCTTCTTCCGCAAGAACGGCGGCGCCTCGCTCCAGCGGCCATCTTCGAAGGCACGGCGCGCCGAAGCCACTGCATGATTCACATCGGCCTCGCAGCCGGGGGCGATCATCATCAAGCGCCGCCCGCTCGAAGGGTTAATCACCTCAACCGTCGCCTGACTCTCGGAACTCGACAAAGTACCATCAAGAAACGGCGCCACGATCTGGCCTTCAGTTTGAGCCTTCCGACTCATCCTCAGATCCAACTCCTCTACACCTCTTGCGGTTAAAGGCCAGCTGAGTGCAACGGTCACATGCAGGTCTGAATACTTGCACCTTGACTCACACGGTTAATTAAAACGACTTCGAAAAAGACACTCCGACCGTGCGCGGCTGGAGATAGGTTAGTCGAGGTACCGGATTTCCGAGCACGAGGCCCGATAGGATGGCTTGCTTATCCAAAAGATTGTTAACAAAGATATTAGCCGTCCACGATCGGTAACTGACTCCGGCACGGATATCGGTCCGCGCATATCCGGGAAAACGGTCCCGATCCGGCGGAAGAGCCTTGTTCTGAAGAAATCCCTCGCGATCGCCGACGTAGCTCACTGAGCCGCCCACGAACCCTCTCACGCTGCTCGTAAGCAAGAATTCCTGCTCTAAAGACAAGTTCCCCGAGACGCGGCTACTAAACGGGAGCCTGTCGCCATCTGCTCCACGAAGGGAGCCCAAGGCTGGAAGGTCTTGCGTCAGTTCTGCATCATTCCAGGCAACCCAGGCGGCGATTTTGAGACCCCGCCGGGGCCTCGTGGCAATAGATAATTCTACGCCCTGACTCTTTGCTCTACCCGCGTTGGCAACATAGCCGAATCCGCCTGGGATGCCCGCTGACACCGCAATATCTTTCCAGTCGATGTAGTACAGCGATGCATCGAATTCTAATGCGTGATTGGATAGATCGCCTTTGACACCCAGCTCATAGTTTTCCGTCGTGTCCGGTTTGAACTGGCACGGAACGCTTATTAAAACGCAAGATGCGTTGGGCCCCCCGATCCTGTAGCCCGATGCGAGCCTTGCATACACCATAAGATCGGGTGAAAGCTTGAAGCTTGGCGTTACAAGGTAGGTGAAAGCATTGGCTTTTGTTTCGGTTTCCGGGTTCACCACTACACCGCCGTTCACACCGTCGTCTACGAGTGGACCTGAATCGACTTCGCTGTAGGTTTGTATGTTGCGACTTTCGCGTCCGCCCACCTGAACGTCGAACCGACTCGTGAGATGGAAAGTCAGGTCGGTGAATGCCGCATATTCCTTATACGTGCTCGGGAAATCGAACTTTGCTATCGAGCCCGCGACGACGCCCGTCAGAGGATCGACAGCCAGGAGTTCTTGACTAGTGGGTGAATTCTCGTGCGTGTAGAAGGCCCCCAACAGCCAGTCGATATGCTGTCCGAGGGGCGCTGCCAGGCGAACCTCCTGGGTAAACTTCCGTGTCGTGTTATGGTCGGGGACCGTCGCCCCTGTCACCGTTACACCCGGTAAGAATATGGGTACAAACGCACCAAACTCCGAACTGTAGTCGAATGAGTCGTCAATTTGATTGATGCTATAACCGCTAATGGAAGTAACGTCGACCGCCCCGAGCTTGAGCGTTCCAGTAGCGCTGTAGACCTGATAGTGTTGGTGGGAAAACCCCGAGCCTCGAACAGCGATTTCCTGCCGCTCATTTAAACCCGGCAGCACATCCGCATAATCCCCACCATGCGCATTCGAATACTGATAGAGCGCACCGAGTTTGAGCGAGAACACCTCTGAAGGCCGCCACAACGCTGCTAGCCTGCCACCTTCAGTGTTCACGCGATTAATCCCATCTTCCCCAGTCAGCACATTGTCGATGTAGCCGGGATCTTCCCGAGTGAATGCGCTCGCGCGAACCGCAAAGGTGTCGCTGAGTGGAACGTTTATGGCTCCCCGAAAGCCGTACCCTACTTTGTCACCGTGATTAACGCTGCTGGTACTAGCCTGCACGCGCCCGCTCACCGCGTCGGTGGAGGGATCCAGCGTGGCAAACTTAATTAGCCCGCCGATGCTGTTTGCGCCATAGAGCGTTCCCTGTGGTCCGCGTAACACCTCAACTTGCTTGAGGTTACTGGGATCGACGTCCGGTGCGAAGCCTCCACCTCCTGAACCCTGGGAAGATCCATACGGCACGTCGTCAACCACAATGCCGACCGTTGGATTGCCACCTGCTGTCGTAAGTCCTCTAATTACCAACGACGGTTTCCCGAGGCCTGAGGAATACGCCAAGCCAGGTACCTGTGCGTAATAGTCCTGCAAGCGCAATTGGTTGCTATCGACCAGCGACTGGGCGTCAATGGCTGTCACGGGTACGGGGACGTCCTGAAGACGTTCCTCCCGCTTTTGAGCGGTGACGATGATTTCGGTCAGCTCCTCTTTCTCTGTGGAATCCTTTTCTAAACTGGACTCTCCATCGCTATTCTGGACTGGCTCGCTATCCTGAGCCCCTGCCACGCTAGCCACCGGCTGCATCTGAATCGATATCGTCCCATCCCCCCCGCGCACAAAGGTCAGTCCCGACCCCTCCAGTAGCCTATGCAGCGCATCCTCCGCCGACAACTCCCCACGCACCGTAGGTCCTTGTTTTCCCTCAGTAAGTACTGAAGGCGCTACCAGCGTCAACCCGGATTGGGCGCCGAATTCCATTAGCGCCTCCGCTAACGGTTTAGCTTGAATCTCGAAGTGCTTCGGCTCCCCCGCCAAGGCGGCCGCGCCCAAGCTTAGGGCGAAAAATCCAACCCACCACTTTCTCAAACCAGTCCAGTTTAACGCTGTAAAACCCGAACCAGTCCAGTTTAGCGATGTTACGTAGTCCAGAATAGCGATGGAGAGTCCAGCCGATCGATGTAATTTCCTGGCAAAAAGACCTTTCCAGTCCAGTTTATTGCTGGAATTGACAGTATTTCTGAAGTTCACAATGGCTACCGCACCATCGCAGCTCTTGGAGTTGCAATTCATAGAGTCTCTCCCCCGGCGTCCCGTGAGTACGGGATTTGCCGTTATGACGGTTGAGCGGAGGCAATCGACACTTTCCCCAGGATCCGGGCGACAAAAGACACCTCGGGGGCCGGTACTTCGTTCAGGGTGGGCGGATCGCGATGGGTGGCCCCCTCCAAGATCATGAGAACCCCGTACACCCGCTCGCCCTTGGGGGCGCTTAGGCGCACAAAACACCCCTGCCGCTGACGCGTCCCCCCGCTCGATCGGGTGAAGACCGTCACCGGATCGATGACCCCCTGTTCGTCGACCAGCAGCGGTAGGGTAAACACCGGCTGGGTATACCCTGATGGGGTCAGCAGCTCAATGCGAGGCGCTATGCCCTTGCGAGTAAACCGCTGCTCAGCCTGGCGCAGCGCCAGCCGGAGGAATCCCGGCGTATCACCCTCCTCAAACGGTTGCGCCGTTGCGGCAGCCACGACATCCAACCCCCGCCCCGCTGCTCCTGTGTGTGTCGGCTCACCGAAGCTCACCAGATCGAAGGAGCCATCGGGCCGCCGGAGCAAAACACCGGCCGGAGCCGCCAAATCGACCCGTTCCAGCCACACCGGCTTACGCTTAAGGTCTGGAAACCGCTCTGCCCCGAAATTCGGCCGCGTGCGGCGTGTGCGCCCGCGCGTGGGATCCCGGTTGCTCAGCTTTGGGCGATCCTCGGCGTGGCGAAGCTGGGCGACGGTCTCGGTGCCTTTTTCCATCTTATTACTGCCGCGCTGTCGCCGCCGGAATGCCTTGGTACCGCCCACTTCGTAGGATAGCGATGCGAAGGGAAACGGATGGGAGCAACTGAGCAGCTGGAACACGAGAAACGTGGAGCGCGGAACGCCCGCGTGCGACAGCCAGCGGCCGCTCGCCCGTAAGGAGGTTTTGCCGTAGAAGGGAAAGGGGCAATAGGGATACACCGGCTCGCGCAAACTTGCGTGCTTGATGCAGGAGGCGTGAATAGTGCTCGCGGCCTGCCAGGCGGCCTTGCTCAAAGCGATGCGCCCGATGTCTGCGGCCGATGCCCCCGAGAGGCGCCCCGCCAGATCCAGGTGCAGGTGACGGGTCTTCTCATCGAACCGCTTCGCCTGCCACAATGCCTCATCGCGCAAGGGTGCGTGAGCCAGGCGATGAATGAGGTGGCTGCTGGATCCGAAATAAAATCGCAGCAGCTCCAGGCAGGGCACGATAAGCCGCTTGCCCTCGGACAATGTCACGCACACGCAATAAGATTGTGTGTGGTGCCGATGGCCCGGGTGCTCATCCAGCGGCAGTAAAAATCCTTCGTCCAACGACAGTCCGGCTTTGACAATGGCCGCGCTGCGCCCATTGACGGCGACATTGACAAACTCCGCTTCCTCATAGGGCGCGCGCGCCAGCGCCGCGCCTTTTCTCCACAAGCTGCCGATGGCAATCATGGGAAGCACGCCGACTGGCACCCACACGTCGCGCTGATGGGCGTGATCGGTGGCGCTGGGCAAAAGCAACGCATCGTGGTCGTCCGGGCGACAATGCAGGGCCGACAGCGTCACCTGCATACTGGGTTGCGATTGCATGGGCACCGTGACGGGGTAACTGAGCTCGCCGAGCCAGTCCACACGCCAGACACCCTCATCGGGTGTCAGCTCGGGGATCGGCGGCAACACCGCGGCGGCGCGCTCGCCACGCGAGAATACGACTTGCCCGGACTGCAGGTCCACGACTTACCCTATCACCCGATCCAGCACACGCTTTCTGTCCTTTGGCGCCGCCCAGCGGATGGCATCGAGGACCTTGTCATCAATGCGCTCGGCTCCGCTTTTCACGGCCTTGACCGCCGCCTCGATGAGCAGACGCGAAAGCTCGCCGATATACCCCTCACTCATGGCGTGCAAGCGAGCCGCGAGCTTCGGCTCGTACAGGTTGGAAGGCTCCTTGAGCGGTAGCATCCGTTCGAAACTCGCCAGCAGGCGCATGAACACCTCATCGAGCTCCCAGCGCGGCAGGACCATGGGCGCAAAGCGGTTGGCCATCTGGGGATCCGTCTGTATCGCACGCCACGCATCGCGGGTGCCCACACCCACGATCGGCACCTGCAACTCATTGCCGATATACTTGACGACGTTCAGAAATGCCTTCTGCCGGTTTTCACTGCCTGACAGCACGTGCTGGATCTCGTCAATGCACAGGCACTTCAGCCGCACCTGCTGCAGGCGCCTCACGGCCTCAGTCTGCTTGCGGTCCAGCCGGAACGAGGATTTGAACGGCGTGAACAATCGTTCGAGAATGGTGGTATACAACCGTCCTTCATCCGGCACCGGCGGCGCCTGCACCACGAGCACCGGTACGTGGATGGCTGCCTCATCGCCCGTATCCACGGGCATGTGCAGCGATTGAAACCGCTGTAGCAGCATGGTTTTGCCGTTGTTGGTCTCACCCACGATCAAAAGGTTGGGCATACGGTGCGATTTGGGGTGAACCAGCAGCGCTTCCAATCTCTCCAGGATTTCCTTGGCCACGGGATAGCCGATCCAACGGGGCGCGAGAATCCGTTCGATGCGGGCCTTGTCCGACAGAGCAAGGTGCGCCGCAGTCCGCGCATCCAGATGACCGGGTTTGCGTGTCACTGTCACGAGAGGTCCTCGAGCTCATCGAAGGGCGCGATATCTTTGGGCAGCAGTGGCTCGGGCGGTAACCGCGAGGCCCGCGCCTCACGCTCCACCCGGTCGGCGGTGGGCACCCGGCGCTGACGGGCGCGGCGCGCGGCTTTGGTCTTGAGCTGCGCCTGGGCCTCGATTTCGCGCAGCCGTTCGTAGGCTGCAAAAATGGCCGATTCATCGATGAGCTTGGCGCCAGACTGCTCCAGCGCCCGCCGCGCTTCGCGCAGTTCCCACAGACTGATCGGCGGGCGAGAAGTATCCCGATACGGTATCGGAAAGTACGTCTGCAGTTCCGGATCGTAAAACCACACCACGCTGATATCGCGCGGGTCGCGCCGGAACACCAATAGCCGCTTGCGCGAATTATCTTTCGGATCCCGGGCGCCGACCCAGGACCGCAGCACTGCGTGGCTGTAAGTGATCCAGTCGATCATGACACCGTAATCCTGGACGGTACGTTCTACCAGCGGCATGAAGTCAAGACGCAAGCGTTCCTCATCCACAATCCGGCTCGGCACTCGCGCGGTGTCCCCGCCCGCTTTATCGAAGATTCCCTGACGGTAACGCTCGATCGGTGGCACTCCCAGTGCCGAATGCACCCGGGCGTGGTAGACCTGGATGATGAAGGTGGTCAGCCAGCGTTCGAACTCCGACAGCGTCAGTGCGGCGCGGCCTTCGGAGTCGTACTCGCCGCGCGTCTTGGGATTTGAAAAACTCGTGCCGGGCAGGCCGTGAATCTCCCGGGCAAAGGTGCCGAGCAAGCGTTCGATATGCCCGCCATAGCGGGGGGTTTTGACCGGCCGCCAGTCGATCTCGATGTCATATTGGGCACAGGCCCGCTCGAGCATGATGCCGTGAAACTCCTTGGCATTGTCGAGGTGCAGCTTGCGCATGATTCCCCAGCAGGGCCATTCGCCCTCGACACCCAGGCGTTGCAACCAGCCCCGCTTGGGTAGTATCGCCTGCGCGATGCACAGTCCCGTGGCCAGCGCGCCCGGCGGATCGAATGCAACGTAGAATCCGACCACCATGCGGCTGAAGACATCGATCGCCACGGTGATCCAGGGCCGGCCGATCGGCCGGCGCAGGATGTCATCCACGAGAAACAAATCCAACTTGGTGTGATCGATCTGCACGACCGCGAGTGGCGCATCAACACCGGGCACGGACCCTTCGGATAGCGTGAAATTCTGCACCGCCGCGGCTTTGCCCTCGCGCCGCGCGACCTTCAGCTCACCGCGCAGAGCCGCGATGCGGGCGCGCACCGTGTTCGAATGGGGAGGTGTGAGGCCCGCGCGCTCACATAGCCGCGCAATTTCACGATAAATGTGGGTCGCCCGCCGCTTTTGCACATCCAGATACTTCGTATCGATCACGCCTGCGATGATGGCTTCAACCTCGGCCGACAGGCGCATCAGACCGCGATCGCCCCGCTGTCTGGGCAGCAGAGCCGTCAAGCGGCCCTCGCGCGTATAACGCTGGATCCACTCATACAGCGTGGCGGTGGAACGATGGTTGGCTTTCGCGGCCGCGGCGATCGCAGCGCGCTTGGCCTGCGTACGCAGGAACGGCTGAATGATTGCGAGTCGTTTTTTCGCCAGGGCCCAGTCTTTCGGCGTGACGGTGCTCAACTCCGGAGCGGTGTTGATCTTTCCCGTCTGCGCAGGCCGCAACGACTCGATAGACACCGACTGAAGCGCCGGCGAACCCGACTGTGCGATCAATACGGTCTCAAGATCGAGCACCCGCTCGATGACAGCGGGGTGGCCGTTGAATTCCACCGCCGTGCCGGGTTGCAGCGCCAATACAGGCCTGCGCACCGTAACCGATTGCCGGCGCGTATCATTAGCCCCAAGCTGAGGCTTTAGCTCCGTTAAGTCCTGCGCCACGCCACCTCCCGATTACTCGGCCGGCGCTTCTTGTTTTAGCACAATCTCATTGTCGCGGCGACGCTTGGACGCCGATCACAGGGCGTTCTTCTTAAGCTGCCGGATTCAGTTCTTGGCGTTTTCCGCCCCCGCCTTCAACACAATCTCCTCCCCTTGCCGCTCGACACTCAGATGCAAACTGCGCCCCAGCGCCCCCAGCATCTCATCCACCCGATTGGTCCGATAAGTCACCGACACGCTCAAGTTGGCGATCCGCTCATCGGCAACGGTGATCGGCGTGCGAGAGTAGCGATTGGCATCCGCCACCACCTCCTTGAGCGGCACATCCACATAAACCAGCCGCCCACGGCGCCATGTGGCAGGCTCAACCGTCGTCTTGGAAACACTGATCGCCCCCGCCCGCGAAGCAGTCACCTGCTCACCGGCCCGCAGTACCCTTCTCTCCAGTGGGGCCTCCTGCGCCCCCACGGCCGGCGCAGCCGTGGGTGGCTGCACGACCTCGACCGCGCCCTCCGCCACCGCCACATGCATATCGGCCCCCTCGCGGCGCACCTCGAAGGCTGTGCCGAGGACGCGGACCTGACGGTCCCCCACCGCGACCACAAACGGACGCAGGGGATCCCTCGCCACCGCAAAGAACACCTCCCCGGCCGTGAGCGACACCTGCCGCTCCCGGTCCCCCAAATTCACATCCAGCGCCGAACGCGCTCCCAGCGTCACCGTACTCCCATCGGCCAAGTGCAGCGTCCGCAGCTGGCCCACACCGGTCGAATAGTGGCCGGAAGACAGCGGCAAGAGTCGCGTGCCCAGATCGGAGCGGAGCAGCACCACCACCGCCGTCGCGAGACTGGCCGCCAGGGCCGCTCCGCCTGCCACCCAGGCGGAGCGCCACCTCGAGCGTCGCGGCGACACCGGCGCGGGAACCAGCGATTCAAGCTCCGTCAGGGCGGCGCTGTCCCGCCAGATTCCCTCGAATCTCCGGTATGCCGCATCGTGCCGTGCATCTTCGGCGCGCCAGGCCTCGAACTCCGCGCGATCCGCCGGAGTCGACTTCGAAAGCTGGAAACGCAGCAACCAATCGCGAGCCGCGGCTTTCACGACCATTTCAGCACTTACGATGGCATCCGTCACGACTCGCTCCTTTTACCTTTTTCCTGACCGCGCTCCGCCGCAGTGAGCGCCGCCTCCAATGCGTCCATGGCCTGCGCGATATGCTTCTTCACGGCCGAATCGGAGTAGCCCGTGCGACGGGCAATCTCCGCACAGGACAATCCATGCAGCCGGTTGAACAGAAACGAGCGACGGCGCTCCTCGGGCAGCGCACGAATGGCATCGGTCAGCACGGCCAGTCTCTCCTTGCTGATTAAGACGCGTTCGGGGGTGCAATCGTCACTTTTCTCTGCGACGCCAGGTAATAGTGTGACCAACGCCGCGCTCTGGCTTGCGCCGCGCCGCCGCTCATCGACCACGATGTTGTGCGCGGTCCGATAAAGGTAGGCGCGGGGATTGTCGATGCTGGCCGGGTTTTCCAGGGCCGCGAAACTCATGAAGGCCTGCTGGGCGACATCCTCGGGTTCGGGGGGACCTGCGCCGAAGGTCTTTTTTACATAACCACAGAGCTCGCGCCAGTGGCGCCGATAGAGAAATTCGAGCGACTGGGCGGGTACACCCGCCACGGCCGCACTGCTGCCGATCGCCCACTTGAGGCTGTTATCGCCCATTTGAGGAGACGATACCACTGTGGCGGGCGGGATCAATCTTTAATGCCAATCGCTTATCATCCTTACTATGAATATCCGCCTCCTCCTGCTGGCTGCCGCCTCGAGCCTGCCGGTCGCCGCGCAGCAACCCCCCGCCCTGTCCACCTACACCGTCGAACTGGTCCTCTTCCGCGCCGCCACGGCACTGGGGGGAGCGGAAAATTGGAGTGCAGAGGGTGCTGCCGGTCCCGCCACCCGCGGCGAGGACAATGCCAGCACCGGCCCGCAATTCGCCCAGCTCATCGGCACCCTGCCGGAATCGCAGTTCCAGCTCACCGATGTGGCCAATAAGCTGCGCTCGACAGGCGTATATGTGCCCGTGGCTCACGTGGCCTGGACGCAGACGGCCAGCGCCTGGGGTAAGCACGTCGGATTTCCGGTGGATAAGCTCGGTCTGAATGTGGAAGGCCTCACGGGAACGGTATCGCTCGAGCGCGGGCAGTTTCTGCACCTGGGACTGGCTCTCTCCTACGCCATGCCCAATCCGCCCGCCGGGGTCGGCGCCGCGCCGGGCACGCCGTTCACCTTGAATGAGAACCGCCGCGTCAAATTCTACGAGCGCAACTACTACGATCACCCCGCCTTCGGCGTGATCGCCCTGGTCACGCCGTCGCGCGACGCGCGGCCCGCCGGCCGCTAAGGTCACTTGAAGTCGGTCGCTCCGGCCATCGAGATGATATAACAAGATTTTGTTACAACACGTTCTTGTTGTAAAAAGTAACACGATCATGTACCCCATAAACGTGTTACAACCTCCCTCTCTCAAAATTGAGGGACGAGGCAGCGTATGAGGAAGCGCTGCGCAGGGTGTCGCCGATGCTGCCGAAGGACCTTACTTGAAGTCGGTGGCCTCGGCCATCGCGATGGAGTTCTTGCCGAGTTGCTTGGCGCGTTTCAGCGCCGTGCGGCAGGCGTTGATCAGGGCCGCAAGCTCGAGCTCCCGCGGCGGCACCAGGCTGGCCACCCCCGCGCTCATGGTCACGTAGCGCTCGGCGCTACCGCGGGGATGATGGATCAATAGATCGCGCACCCTCTGCGTGACCACGCGCGCGTACTGGGCGGCGCGGTCGGTGGCCTCCCCCTGAGTCAGCACCACGAAGGTGCCGCCTTCCCAGCGGCCCACCAGGTCGCTGCCGCGGCGGTAAGAGCCGGCGATCACGCGCGCCACGCGACGGATGCAGGCATCGCCGCCCACCTTGTCGAAGGCCACGTTGTAGGAGCCGAGGTCATCGACGTCGAAGAAGACCAGGCCGATCTCGTGCGAGTCGCGCTGCGCGAGCTGCCAGTCGCGCTGCAGCAGGTCCTCGAAATAGGCGCGCGAGTGCAGACCCGTCATGCGGTCCTCGCGCAGCCAGGGGGGCAGGCCCGAGGCGGCACGCTCGCTGGCCTTCAGGCGCCCACCGGCGTCGCGGTGATAGCCGATCCAATGGGTCAGCTTGCCCGTGACATCGCGCACCGGCTGGATGGAAGTCTCATTCCAGAAGAGCACCCCATCGGGGCGATAGTTGCGGATCAACACGCGGCAGGACTCGCCCCGCTGCAGCGCCTCGCGCAGACGCTGGCGGGTCTCCTGGTCGCGATCCGTGCCCTGCAGCATGCGCAGGTTCGAGCCCAGCAGGGCCGAGGCGGGATAGCCGCAGAGCTGCAGGAACGCGGCGTTGGCATAGATGACGGGATGGTCCGCAGCCGTGGCATCGCAAATCACGATGCCCTCCGGGGAGCTCTCCACCACATCACGCCAGGCCTCGATCGACCAGTTGTTCATGCCTGCCCCGACTCTAGTTTCAATGCCGGCGCCGCCGCCGAGCGCGCCAGCAGCTCCCGACTTTGGCGCCATTCTTGGGACGCCAGTAATTCCTCGGGTGTCATGCCGTCGCGGCCGCGCATGCGCACCAGGCGCAGACCCGAGGCGGGCTCGGGCTCGAAACGCAGCTCATCGAGCACGCGCAGCACCGCCGGCCGATCGTTGCAGATGAGCGCCATGTCGCTGCCGGCCTCAAGCGCCCGCGCGCAGCGCTCGACAATGTCGCCGGCGGCCGCGGCGCCCGCCATGGACATGTCATCCGTGAACACCACACCCTGGAAGCGCAGCTCGCCGCGCAGGATATCGCGAATCCAGCGGGGGGAGGCACTGGCTGGGGCGTCATCGACGGCGGGAAACACCACGTGCGCCGCCAGCACCGCCGGCAGGCCATTGTTGATCAGACGCCGGTAGGGGTTGAGGTCGTCTTCCAGGTCGACATATTCACGCCGATCGGTGGCAAAGGCCTGGTGAGTGTCGGCCACCACGGCTCCATGCCCGGGAAAGTGCTTGGCGGTGGCGGCCATGCCGGCATCATGCATGCCGTGCATATAGGCCACGGCCAGCTGCGCCACCGCATCGGCGCGCTGATGGAAGGCGCGGTCGCCGATCACCTCGCTGATGCCGTAATCGAGGTCCACGCAGGGGGCGAAGGACAGATCCACTCCATGAGCGCGCAGCTCCGCGGCCATGAGCCAGCCCATGCGGCGCGCCAGCGTGAGGCCCGCCTTGGGATCGAGATCGAACTCATGTCCGATGCGCCGCGCGGGCGGCAGAGGCGAGAAGCCCTCGCGGAAACGCTGCACCCGCCCGCCCTCGTGGTCCACGGCCACGAGCAGCGGCGGCGTGCGCACGGCGTGAACGGCGGCGGTCAGCGCCGCAAGCTGGTCCGGATCGGCATAGTTGCGCGTGAAGAGGATCACCCCGCCGATGAGCGGATGCGTGAGCAGCTCACGCTCTTGCGCGGACATTTCGGTGCCCGCAAGATCGATCATGAGCGGCCCCAAGGTCATGCGTCCGCCTCGAGGACGGCCATGGACTCGACATGCGCCGTGTGCGGAAACATGTCGAGCACCCCCACCGCGCGCAGCTTGAAGCCGTGATCGTGCACCAGAATTCCGATGTCCCGGGCCAGGCTGCCCGGATGGCAGGAAATATATAACACCCGCCGTGGCGCAAAACGAGCCACGATCGGCAATATCTCACGCGCGCCGGCCCGCGGCGGGTCGAGCAGCACATGGGTGTAGGCGGGGCGCAACCAGGGCGTCCCCTGCGGGGTTTCCGCGGCCAGGTTGGCCACGTGAAATTCCGCCTCGCCGATGCCATTACGGCGGGCATTGAGACGTGCCCGCTCGATCAGCGAGGCATCGCCCTCCACGCCCACCACCCGGCCAGCGCGCTGTGCCAGGGCCAGTGTGAAATTCCCCAGGCCGCAAAAAAGGTCCAGAACGGTCGAATCCCGGTCCGGCGCCAGCAGCGCAACCGCGCGCTCGACCAGCGCCGCGTTGATGGCGCCGTTGATCTGCACGAAGTCCGTCGGCTCAAATTGCAGCTCGATCTTGAGGTGCGGCAGCGCATAGTGCAGGGGCGCCTCGTCGGCCGCGGCCGTATCCAGCCGCCGCACCGTCTCAAGACCGCCGCGCTGCAAGTACAGGCGCACGCCGTATTGCGCTTCGAAGGCACGCAGCTTCGCGAGATCGCCCTCCCCCAGATCGTCCAGGATGCGCAGCACCAGCGCCACGGCGTTGTCGGCCACGGCAACTTCGATCTGTGGCAGCCGGTGGCGGATATCGAGTGAGGTCAGCAGCGTCGAGAGTGGCTCGATCAGCCCATCGGCCGGTGCCGCCAGCACCTCGCAGCGATCGAGCGCGGCGATATAGGGCGCGAGCCGCTCGCGAAAGCCCACCACCACCCGTCCCTTCTTCGGCACGTACTTGGCACCGAGGCGCGCGCGGCGCCGATAATTCCACTGCGGACCCTCAAGGGGCGGCAGCCAGGTGTCGGGCACGACGCACGCAAGGCGTTCCAGACCCTCCCGCAACTGCGCCTCCTTGGCGGCCAGCTGGGATTGCGCGGACAGGTGCTGCAGGGAGCAGCCACCACAGACGCCGAAGTGGCCGCAGCGCGGCATCACGCGCTCGGCCGCGGGCTCCAGCACCTCGATCAGTCGTGCCTCATCGTGCTGGCGGTGACGCTTGATCCTTTGGTAGCGGATGCGCTCGCCGGGCAGCGCGCCCGCCACAAAGGCCGTCTTACCCTCGCGGACCACGCCCTCCCCTTCGTGCGTCAGCGTGGTCACCGTGCCGGACTCCACGGCAGCGGCCGGGCTGCGATTCACGCCGCGCGCCTGCTCATCCGCGCGCCCCGCTCATCAGCGCCTTCATGTCGCGCACCGCCTTGGCGAGGCCGTCGAAGACGGCGCGGGCGATGAGGGCGTGGCCGATATTGAGCTCGACGATCTCGGCGATGGCGGCCACCGGCTGCACATTGTGATAGTTGAGACCGTGGCCCGCATGCACCTCGAGCCCGAGGCTCGCAGCCTGCCGCGCGGCCGAGCGCAGGCGCTCGAGCTCGGTGGCTTGCAGCGCGCCGGCCGACTCGGCATAGGCGCCGGTGTGCAACTCCACCACCGGGGCACCGATCTGCGCTGCCGCCTCGATCTGCTGCGAGTCGGGATCGACGAACAGCGCGACGCGGATGCCGTGATGCACCAGAAGCGCGGTGGCTTCTTTCAGGCGTTGCACCTGGCCGGCCGCATCGAGGCCGCCTTCAGTGGTCACCTCGAGGCGCTTCTCCGGCACCAGACACACATCGGGCGGGCGCACCGCGCGGGCGATCTCCAGCATCTCATCGGTCACGGCCATCTCGAGATTCATGCGGGTTTTCAAAAGATCGCGCAGGCTGCGCACATCTTGCACCTGGATATGGCGGCGGTCCTCGCGCAGGTGCAGGGTGATGCTGTCAGCGCCGGCCATCTCCGCGGCCAGGGCCGCATGCACCGGATCGGGATAGCGCGCACGCCGTGCCTGCCGCAACGTCGCTACGTGATCGATGTTGACACCCAAAGCAATAGTCATCAGTAACTCCTATCTTCCCGGCCGCAGGCCGTGAATAGCACGGGCCACCGCGCGGGTTTTAAGTTCGCGGCCGCCCTGGCAGTGCTCGAGCACAGCCGCCAGATCCGTGCCATACCCCAGCATGGACAGCAGCGACCGCTCGAACTGGCGCAGACACGGCGCGACCGGCACACCGTCCTTCAGGGACTTGAGCGTGCTGTGGTACAGGTCGAACAGAGCGCTCGAGGGATCGTGCTGCGCCGTGAGCTTCAACAAAAGCTCATTGAGATAGAACGCCGGCATCAATGCCGCGGCGGGCAGCGACTGCAACTCACCGCAGAGCTCGGCCCCGGTGAGCGTCGGCGCCTCGCCGCGCCCGCTCCACGAGAGCAGCAGCAGGTTGAAGGGCTGCAGCAGCGGACCATACGGTGCCTTAAGACCGCGGACCCCGCGCGCGAACACACAGAGGCGCCCGAACTCGCGGCTTTGCACTTCGAGAATGCGGCTGGTGTCCCGGTAGGGGCGGTGGTGCAGAATGTAGCCGGGGGTGAGCTTGATGTGATGGGCGTGACGCGTCATTCCAGTCCCAGGTGCCTCAAGTCGCGGGCATTATCCGCCCAGTTCTCGCGCACTTTCACCCACAGCGTGAGATGGAGCCTGCGGCCGAGCAGGCGGTTGAGCTCGAGGCGCGCGGCGCGGCCCACACGCTTCAATCGCTCGCCCTTGGGTCCGATGACGATGGGCTTCTGGCCCGCGCGGTCCACCCAGATGACGGCGGCGATCTCGAGCCGGCCCTCTTCTTCGGCGGCCCTTTCCACCTCCACGGCAACCCCATAGGGCACCTCCTGGTTGAGCTCCAGGGTGAGTTTCTCGCGCAGCGTCTCGGCGATGCGGAACTCGAGTCCCCGGTCGGTGCGCTCGCCCTCGGTGAAGAGCGCGGGGGATTCGGGCAGCCGCTGGGCGATGGCGCGCTTCAAGGCCTCGACATTGTCGGATTTGAGCGCGGAGAGCGGCACGATGTCGGCGAAGGCGAAGCGGCGCGAAATTTCAGCGATCCAGGGCAGCAGGCGTTCGCGCGGACGGACGCGATCCACCTTGTTGATAGCGAGGATGACGGGCCGGCCGGTGCGCTCGAGGCGTTTCAGCACGTGATCGTCTTCGGCCGTCCAGTGCAGCGCCTCGACGACGAACACGCACAGGTCCGCCTCCTCGAGCGCCGCCGCCGCCGTGCGGTTCATCGCGCGGTTCAATGCTCGCTTCTCGCCGCGATGCAGTCCGGGGGTATCGACGAAGGCAATCTGGGCGTCGGGCAAAAAGCAGACGCCGATGATGCGGTGGCGGGTGGTCTGCGGCCGCGGTGTGACGATGCTGAGTTTTTCACCCACTAGCGCGTTCAGCAGCGTGGATTTACCCACGTTGGGGCGTCCGACCAGCGCCGCGAACCCGCAACGCAATGCTTCACTCATGTTGGCTCAATTCAAGCAAAACCTTTGCCGCCGCTTCCTGCTCCGCGCGCCGGCGACTTGCGCCGCTGCCCTGCGCGCGCAGGCCCAATGACGCCACGTCGCAATCGATCCAGAACACCCGCGCATGCGGCTCGCCCTCGACGCGCTGCAGGCTGTAGCGGGGCAAGGGCAGCCCGCGGGACTGAAGATATTCCTGCAGGCGCGTTTTCGCATCCTTCAGCGTATCGAGCGGCGGCAGCGCCGCCACGCGCGGCTCGAACAAGCGGTCGATCAGAGCCTGCGCCGCAGTCATGCCGCCGTCGAGATACACCGCGCCGAGGAGGGCCTCGAGCGCATCGGCCAGAATGGACTTACGGCGAAAACCCCCGGTGCGCAGCTCCCCGGAACCCATTTTGAGCACATCACCCAACTGCAGCTGCGCGGCCACCTCGGCCAGCGGCTCGGCGCTCACCACGCGCGCCCGCGCGCGGCTGAGATCGCCCTCGGTGGCATCGGGAAACCGCCGGTACAGGTGCTCGGCCACCAGCAGGTTGAGCACGGCGTCGCCTAGGAACTCCAGGCGCTCGTTGTGCTCGGCGCCCGGCGTGCTGCGGTGAGTCAGTGCCGCGGCGAGCAGTGCGGGATCGCGCGGCTCGTATCCCAGCTTGTCGCGCAGGAAGCGCTGAGGCCAGTCCGCGCTCACCTGACCCGCGGCCCGCTCACTTGATGGTGCCTGACTTGTCGAACTTCACCAGCATGGAGATGTTGGAGAAGAGCGGCGCGATATCCTCGTAGGCGGCGTGCACGATCCAGGTCTGCCCGTCGCGGCGCACCTCGATGTCGCTCACTTTCGGGAAGTCGACGCTTTCCACGTCGAAATGCTTGCCCAGCGAGTTCCTGATCAGCTGCGCGGTCAGCGACTCGTCGTCCTTGAGCTCGGAGGAGGTCTGCTCGATGGAGCGCGCCACCTTCATGTAGTTGAGGTACACCGGCGCGAGGCGGATGCCGGCGTATCCGACGATAGCGATCGGCACGAGCAGGAACAGCCAGCCGATCATCGTGATGCCACGTTGCTTCGAATGCATGGAGACCTCCCCTTGAGGGTTAAGGACCGTTACTCGATTCTGTGGCCGATCCGGTTCCAGATCGGGCCGCCCGAACGATTCCAGGACCAATTGAACCAGATTCGGGTCGCTTTGCCGACAATATTGGCATCGGGCACGAAACCCCAGTCGCGGCCGTCGGAACTGTTGTCGCGATTGTCGCCGATCATGAGGTAGCTGCCGGGGGGCACGTCCTTGACGGCGGCGCCGGGATCGTCGAAGGCATGAGGATCCCCGGTGCAGACAAAGCCGCTCATGTCGCTGCGGTTGCAGCCCGGCGGGGTGGGCACGCGGCCGGTGGAGTTGGGGCAGGCGAGCGCGTGGTGAGTATGCGCGCCCAGGTGCTCCTCGGCGAGCTGCATGTTGATATAGCAGCCGTCGTTGTAGCCGCTGACCACCTTGTAGGGAATGGCCTGGCCGTTGACGTACAGGCGGTCGTCGCGCACCTCGACATGATCGCCGGGCAGGCCGACCAGCCGCTTGATGTAGTTGACGGCGGGGTCGCGGGGGTAGCGGAACACCACCACGTCTCCGCGCTGCGGCTCGCCGATCGCGACGATCTTGCGGCCCCACACCGGCAGGCGCAGGCCATAGGCGAATTTGTTGACGATGATGAAGTCACCGTCGAGGAGCGTGGGCATCATGGAGTCGGAGGGGATGCGGAACGGCTCGAAAATGAAGGAGCGCAGCACCAGCACCACCAGGGCCACGGGAAAGAAGCTGCGGGCGTAATCGACGGTGCCGGGCTCGGGGATGGCGGTGACGTCCTTGCCGGCGGAGCGGGCGCCGGCGGCTCGGGTGTGGCGCAGCACGGAGAAATCGAACCACCACACCACGCCGGTGATGACGGTGATGCCGAGCAGCACGACGCTGAAATCCAGCCGCTCGGCGATCAGCAGGCGCAGCACCGAGGCGAAGATCAGCACGGGCAGCAGGCGGTAGAGAAAGTTCATGAAGGGCGGATCGGGCACGGGATGCTCTGCCGCCGCGATATGGCGCCGTGGCCGCAGGAACCAGTCGTCCACGATGCAGATGAGACTCACGGGGATCGCGAGCCAGCTCAAGTACTCAATCCACTTCATGACTTTCTTCCTACCTGTAATACCGCCAGAAACGCCTCCTGCGGGATCTCCACATGCCCCAGCTGCTTCATGCGCTTCTTGCCCTCTTTCTGCTTCTCCAGGAGCTTTCTCTTGCGGCTGATGTCGCCGCCGTAGCACTTGGCCAGCACGTTCTTGCGCAGGGCCTTCACCGTCGAGCGGGCAATGATATTGCCACCGATGGCCGCCTGCACCGCCACTTCGAACATCTGCCGGGGAATGAGTTCCTGCATCTTCTCGACCAGTTCGCGACCGCGGGGGTAGGCATTGTCGCGGTGCACGATGATGGACAGGGCATCGACCCGGTCGCCGTTGATGAGGATATCGAGCTTGACCAGCGAACCGGCCGCAAAGCGCGCGAACTCGTAGTCGAAGGAGGCGTACCCGCGGCTTACCGATTTCAGCCGGTCGAAGAAATCGAGCACCACCTCGGCAAGCGGCAGCTCGTACTGCAGGGACACCTGGGTGCCGAGGTACAGCATCTTTTTCTGCTCGCCGCGCTTTTCGGTGCACAGCTTCAGCACCCCGCCCAGGTAGTCGGGCGGCACCAGGATATTGGCGGTGATGATGGGCTCCCGTATCTCCTCGATCTTGTCGATCGGGGGGAGCTTGGAGGGGTTGTCGACGTGCTCGATCTCCCGGTCGGTGCGCAGCACCTCGTACACCACGGTCGGAGCACTGCTGACCAGCTCCAGCTGGTACTCCCGCTCCAGGCGCTCCTGCACGATGTCCATGTGCAGCAGCCCGAGAAAGCCCACGCGAAAGCCGAAGCCGAGCGCACCCGACACCTCAGGCTCATAGTGCAGCGCCGAGTCATTGAGGCGCAGTTTGGACAGCGCATCGCGGAATTTCTCGTAGTCCTCGGAATTGATCGGAAAGAGGCCCGCGAACACCCTTGGCTGGATCTGCTTGAAGCCGGGTAGCTGCTCTTTACTGGGGTTGTGCTCGAGGGTGATGGTGTCGCCCACGGGCGCGCCGTCGATCTCCTTGATGCCGGCGATCACGAAGCCCACATCGCCGGTGACCAGGCGCTGCTCCGCAAGCGATTTGGGGGTGAAGCGACCGAGTTTGTCGACGATATGGCCGCGCCCGGTGGACATGACGCGGATCTTGTCGCCGCTATTGAGCTCGCCGTTCATCACACGCACGAGGGAGACGACGCCGACATAGTTGTCGAACCAGGAGTCGATGATCAGCGCCTGAAGAGGCGCCGTGGGATCGCCCTTGGGGGGAGGAATGCGCGCGATCAGGGTCTCGAGCAGCTGCGGCACACCCTCCCCCGTCTTGGCGCTGACGCGTTCGGCGCCGGTGGCATCGATACCGATGATCTCCTCGATCTCCTTCTCGACGCGGTCGGGATCGGCCGAGGGCAGGTCGATCTTGTTGATGACGGGCAGGACTTCGAGACCCTGCTCGATGGCCGTGTAGCAGTTGGCGACGCTCTGGGCCTCAACGCCCTGGGAGGCATCCACCACCAGCAGGGCACCGTCGCAAGCGGCGAGCGAGCGGGACACCTCGTAGGAGAAGTCCACATGCCCGGGGGTGTCGATCATGTTGAGCTGGTAGCGCTCGCCGCTTTTGGAGGTGTAATACAGGGTGACGCTCTGCGCCTTGATGGTGATACCGCGCTCGCGCTCGATGGGGTTGCTGTCGAGCACCTGCTCCTGCATCTCGCGCTCTTGCAGGCCGCCGCACAGCTGGATGAAGCGGTCCGCCAGGGTGGATTTGCCGTGATCTACGTGCGCGATGATCGAGAAGTTACGTATATTCTTGATTTCTAAGCCATTTATACCCCCACTCATGCACGCCAAATCCTTTTATGTACTCGATTATGTACTCGAAAAAAATGGCCGGAGGGGCCACTGACCGTGAGCCGACGGCCTCGATCGGCGTATCCCGCACTGCGGGACAGAACAGATGATATGTACATCCCGGGAGTCTACCTTACCCGGGGTGGTGATTTTTCGGGGACAGCCCGCCCGAGCCCCCCCAGGCATCCTAGCAGCCCCGAAGGCATACGCCCCTTTGCCCCGTAAGGATCACCATATGGCCCACTATTCGCCCTCGGCAAACACAAGCACGCCGGGTTGCTCGGCGGTCCACGCCGTCGCCTGGATCGGTCTCCCCCAAATATGAATTCCATCCGGCATCCAGCGAGAAGACTTTCCCGCTTTTCGCATCGAAGTAGACGAGCTGCAAGACCCCAGCGTAGGACACGACGGCGCCCAAGTCAGTGGTCACTTGGGTGAGCGCGGCGGCCAAGGCCGCATCGGCAGCCTGCGCAGGGCCTGCAAGCCCGCATGGCTTGCAATAGGCGAGAGGGTCGCGGCGACGAAGCCTGTTCGACCTTGTACCTCTCGGGGAGCAACGGGCCAGGGCATTTGCTCCATGTGCTCGAGGCGCGCCCGCTCCGTATCCGGCCATCGATCAATGGCGCAGGCACCGATGCGGGATACGGTCTGCACACAATTTTTCAATTGCGTCACAGTCAACTGCTGTTAGCCGGTGCCAGCCCAATCGAGCCGACAATGAGCCAATGTCTGCGGCATCGACGAGCGTTATCTGTACGGATTCGATCCATGGCGAGTCAACTATCTACGTCTGGCTCCAAATATTTCCTCAATTCGACGTCCGAACAACTCTGCAATAGCAAAGGCTAATGAGAGGCTAGGTTCGTAGCGTTCTGTCTCGATTGCGTTGACTGTCTGGCGAGACACCTTAAGTCGGGTGGCAAGCTCCATCTGTGTCCACTCTCGCTCTGATCGTAGTTTTGGCAAGTTATTTTTCATCGCGAACCGAATACGATGAACAGCACCAGCACGTTGAAGATACTCCAACTCAAAACATTCACCCACAGCATACTCACGTGGGAAAAGCCGAGTAGCTCGAGAATGAAGTAAGCCAGCGTGCAAAACGCGATGATGATTGCAGTGGTGGCAATGCACCGGAGTAATTTCACCCGAAGATATTCGTCGCAGGCCCGGTACAGCCAGTACACGACAAACACACATAATAATTCTGTCAGGGCTGGCGTGAGAAGGACCGCTGTGCGAACGGCGCCAGCCGGTATGTAGGTGGTGGCTAGAGCGGCCAGAAGCAGAGAGCACCAATATGCCCACTGGCTAAATGCCACTGCGCGTACAGCGTGTTTCGGAAGGGAATTAGGGTCCATAGATGCTCGCATCTTGTAAAGCATGCTTTACTTTGCGATAGACCGCACCCCATGTCAAGCGTGCTTTACATTCTAGGTTCGCGGCTGTGTTATAGGCGCGCACGATCTGCAGACGGGTAACGCCAACGCGACCTACGTCTGATGGCTACAATCAGTAAAGCTCGCTTGGTGAAAGGCTGAGCCAGGCACGCCCCGCGGTGCGCTCCACCACCACCCGGTCCACCGCCGGCGCGCAGCGATAGGTCAGCTGGGTCTTGTCTCGCACATTGGAAAGGCGGGCCGGGTTGAAAACGGCGGCGATGGTTCCTTCGCAGCGGGCCGACGGCGCCAGCACACCGTTCTGCTGCTGCCCGGCGATATACCGTCCGAAGGACTGGGTGAACGCATAGCTCTTGCGATCGATGAGCCGCGGCTCGCGGCGCTTGTCGTCGCGCGCATCAATGAGCAGCGCATCGCAGCGCACATCGAATACGCGACGCTCGCCGATGACCTCAGCGGTCTCGTCAGGAAAGCTGTCCATTAGGAACCGGTGCCAATGAAACACGGTCTCATATACCGTGGTTTTCAGATCGAGCGCGCCGTACCAGACCCCATAGTCCCGCCCGTCGCTATAACGGGTTTGCTGCCAGTGCGCGGACTCGAAGGAGTAGCTGATGACCGTGCCATAGTCGAAGGGCCGGGTGATGAAGGGTTGGACCGAGGGGATGCGCAGCGCATTCTCGGCCGCGATCGCGATGCGAGCTTCCTCGGCATCATCGGCCAGATCGTCGAACAGGTCCTGCGAGACCCTGATGGTCTTGATGTTGCGGGTCAGGTCGTCATGGTAATCGACGGACTTGCGACACAGGGCCGCAAAATCACCGGCCACGCTCGGTTTCCAGGTAGCGGCGGACGGCCAGCAGGCCTTCGAAGCCATGCTCCAGCACAATATCCACCGGCCGGTGACCCAAACGCCGGTTGGGCGCGGTCATCCATCGATACACCAGATCGCGGTTGTGCGGGAAAATGATGCGCAGCACTTTGTGGATGCCCAGCAGGCAGCTGACGCGGTCCAGGAGGTCGCGATTGTCGGCCAGAGGCTCGCCATTACGGTAACGGGCAATACTGGCGCGGTTGGTGCGGGAGAGTCCGAGCAGCCCGGCCTGCTCCGCTAGCGGCAACTGCCAATGATCGAAGAGGCGGGTGATGAGCTTGGCCAGCTGCCCGCGCGCCTTGCCCGTATGGAGATCCAGGGGGGCGGTAATTGGGTCTTTGACGGGGTGGTGGGACATGGTGGTATCTGGATAGCGCCTGGAGTGTAGCAATTGCTACAGAAGGACGCAAGCACCCGCTGGCCGTAAGTTCCATCATCGCCCGGCGGACGCAGCCGAAGATGCTGCCGCGGCCTCGGGCCCGAGCGACTCGAACGCGCTCTGCAGCTGGCTGAACTTCCCCGCCCCATCCTCCGAGGCAAGACCGTACATCGCCGCAGCCTCCTCGAGCTCCCGGCGCAACGCCGCCTCCTCGGCCTTCTTCGAGCGGATCTCCGCCGTGCGCTGCTCGTACTCCTGCTTGCGGCGCTGGAACACGGCATCGCCGGCGGCCCGGAATTCCTCCCATAGCTTGCGATCCTCATCGCGTGGCATTGGCCCGGCCGCTTTCCATCGGGTCTGAAGCTCCTTGAGGTCATCCATCGCCTTGCGGCTGTCCTGAACCGCCAGCAGCCGCTGCGTTCGCACGATCAGGGACCTTTTCAGGCGCAGGTTGCGGGCATATTCCTCCTCCAGCCGTGCTTTGAGCCGGCTCAAGGTGGCATCGAAACTGTCCTGCGCGGCTTGGCCCGCCGCGCGATCAACCGGAGAGTGGCGCCGCCACTCCTCCCGCGCCTCACGCAGCACGGTCGCGACCAGCGCCCAGTCCGCATGCTCCCAGTCCTGAGCGGTCTCAAACGCATCGAGCCTTTGCAGCACAATGTGCCGCTGCTCAAGGTTCGCCGCGCGCTGCTGCGCCTGCGCGGCGAAGTATTCCTTGCAGGGTTGATAGGCCTTTTGCGCGGCCTCATGGAAGCGCTGCCACTCGGCATCGCCGGTCTCCTCGGCAACCCCCTTGCTGATCGTCTTCCATTCGCCCTGCAGGCGCTTGATCTCCTCCGCCAGCGCGGCAGGCGGGGTATCGTCTCCCACCAGGGCTTCCATCGCCTCGATCAGCTGAATGCGCTTCGGCGCCGCGGCGAAACTTTTCCAGTCCTTGAGCACAGTGAGCGCTTCATCAAGCTGCTGCAGCTGCCGGGTCAGATGCGGCGGCAGCGGCGGCGCCGTGGGCAATTTCTCCTCGATGGCACGGCGTAAACCGGCGGCACGGCCGCTGCCCCCATCTCTCAACGCCGCGCGCGCCTTGCCGATCAGGCCCGCGAGCTGTCGCACGGCAGCAGTCTCGGCGGCTTGCTGTTCTTCCAGGGCTTTCCGGCGGGCGGCTTCGATCGCGGCGGCTTCTGCCGCGGCCTGCGCGGCAGCCGCTTCCGCAAGCTCCCTCTGCTCGCGCTCCCGCGCGGCGATATTGGCGGCGGCAAGCTCGCTGGCGGCCTGGGCGGCAATCGCTTTCAAATGCTGCACGATGGTCTGCCGGCAGCGCTCGATGGAACGCTCGGCCTGACGGTACAGCTCCCCGGAGGCTTCCTCGGCGAGTGCCTTCCAACGCGTTTCGAGTTGCGTAAGCGTTGGGGTGTAGAGCGCGTCGTAGCTGCGCTGCGCGTGGCGCGCCAGTGCTGTCGCGACTGCGTTCAGCTCCTCCTGAAGCTGCGCCGCCGCGCGCTCCGTGGCGAGCAGGGCATCGCATTTGGTGCGCAGGATCTTGTACACATTCTTGTCGTGGCCGCGACTCTCCTTCATCAGGCGTTTGAGCTCGGCGGGATCCTCCACTGCCTGGGCGGCGCGTTGGCGAAGTTTGCTGGAGGAGCCTTCGAGCACGAAGCGGGCGATGGCGGCACGATCGCGGCCGGTGAGCGCGGCGGCAAGCTGCGTCTCCTCCTCGGCGGATTGGGCGGCCGTGTTTTGCGGAACGGGCTCGATGGCCGCTTCGGCCTCGGATCGCTCAACCGGCGCGGGAGATGTTTTGCGGAACCAGCGGGAGAATACATTCATGGCGTCAATGTAGCGCACCGATCAGCGTCTTGCATCGACCGGACGGTTCGCTTGCCAGCCGGCGGAAAACATTGCAAGTGCCTGTCCCGCCTAGCCATAATGCACCCGGCACCAAGGGTCAAGGGAGAAGGAGCATCGCCCGTCTCGTGGTTTTTCGCCTGGACGAGCAACGATATGCCCTGCCGCTGGCGGCGGTCGAGCGCGTGGTCCGCGCCGTCGCCGTCACTCCCGTGCCCAAAGCCCCTGCCATTGTTCTCGGCGTGATCGATCTTCAAGGCCGGATCATTCCGGTGCTGCACCTGCGGCGCAAATTCCAGCGGCCCGAGCGACCCATTCAGCTCGATGACCAGTTTGTCATCGTGCGCACCTGGCAAAGAACGGTCGCCCTCGCGGTGGACCAGTCCGAAGGGGTGATCGAACGACGCGACGGCGCCATCGTCAAGCCGGGCGAGATCGTGCCGGGCCTTACGCACCTGACCGGCGTGCTGCAGCTCGACGACGGGCTGGTGCTGATCCACGACGTGGAGCGCTTCCTCAGCCTGGATGAGTCCCAGGCACTGGACGACGCCTTGCATCAGCGGGAGGCCGCGCATGCCCGCTGAGGTGATGCCACAGGTGCCTTGGGCGCAGCTCAGCGCCTTCATCGCCGAGAAGATGGGCCTGCACTTTCCGCCGGAGCGTTTTACCGATCTGCAACGCGGGCTCGGCGCCGCGGCCCAGGAAGCCGGCTTCGATAATCTTGGCGATTTTTCGCACTGGCTGCTGTCAACGCCCATCAGCGGCCCGCAACTGCATGCCCTCGCCAGCCACCTCACCGTGGGCGAAACTTATTTCTTTCGGGAGCCCAAAACCTTTGCAGCCCTGGCCGAACGGGTGCTGCCCCGACTGCTGGATCGCCGCCGCGGCGAGCGGCGCTTGCGAGTGTGGAGCGCCGCCTGCTGCAGCGGCGAGGAGGCCTATTCGATCGCCATCCTGCTGCAGCAGTCGATTCCCGACTGGCGCGACTGGCATATCACCCTGCTGGCCACGGATATCAACGAACGCTTCCTCAAGAAAGCTGCCGCGGGCGTGTACGGCGAATGGTCGTTCCGCGATCCGCCGGTCGGACTCAAGGAGCGCTACTTCACCCGCACGCCGGAAGGGCGCTACGCCCTCCTCCCGCAAGTCAAACAGATGGTGACTTTCGCGCCCCTCAATCTGGCCGAAGACCGCCTGCCCTCGCTTGCGACCCAGACTCAGGCGATAGACCTGATCTTCTGCCGCAACGTGCTCATGTACTTCACGCCCGCGCAGGCCCACAAGGTCGTCGAAAAACTGCACCGCGCGCTGCGCGAGGACGGCTGGCTGGTGACGAGCCCGAGCGAGAGCTCACGCGCCCTGTTCTTTGCGTTCGAGCCCACGGACGAGCCGGGCGCGGTCTTTTATCGAAAGAAAGGCATAGAGCCACCGGTGGCTGCGGCGCCGTCGATATTCGTGCCCGGCGAATCGTTTGAGCCCACGACCCCGACCGCGCCCGTGGAAATTCCCACAGCGCCCATGGTTGCGGAACCGCCCCCACCCTTTTCCGTGCAGGCACGCGCGCTCGCCAACGAGGGTCAGCTCGATCGGGCGCTCAAGGCCTGCGACCGCTGGATCGCCGCCGAGCCGCTCGATGCCGGCGCCCGCTATCTGCGCGCCGTGGTACTGCAGGAGTTGGGCAACCTCGAGGAAGCCCGCCGTTCCCTGCAGCACACGCTGTACCTCGAGCCGGGCTTCGTGCTGGCAGTCGTAGGCCTGGGCCACCTGGCGCGCGGCGCCGGTAAACACCTCGAAGCGCACCGGCATTTCAGCCAGGCGCTCACACTGCTACGCGATCGTGCGGCGGATGAGCCGCTGCCCGAATCGGACGGCCTCACCGCCGGACGGCTCAGGGAAATATTGAGCTCGCTGCTCGCCATTGAAACCGCCGCATGAAGAACGCCATCATCGAGACCGCCAAAACCTTACGCGAGCGGGCGCGCCGCCTCGCCCAGCCGCCCGCGCAGGCGCCGGATGCGGGCTCGATGCTGGAAGTATTGGAGTTCCGCCTGGCGCAGGAACGCTACGCCATCGAGACCCGTTTCGTGCAGGAGGTGCAGCCGCTGCGCGATCTGACGCCGCTGCCCGGCACGCCCTCTTTCGTACGTGGCATCGTCAACCTGCGCGGCCGCATCCTGCCGGTGTTCGACCTCAAGAAGTTCTTCGATCTGCCCGAGCAGGGCATCACCGACCTGCACCAGATCGTGTTCGTGCGCGCCGGCGAGATCGAGCTCGGGCTGCTGGCGGATATCACGGTGGGCGTGCGCCATATCCCCATCGGGCGGCTGCAGCCTTCGCTGCCCACGCTCACCGGCATCCGTGCCGAATACCTGCAAGGCGTGACGGACGAGCCGCTCATCGTGCTCGATCTCGCGCGCATCCTCTCGGACCCCAAAATCGTCGTAGAAGAATCAGCGGAGATCCTCTCATGAAGTGGAATGTCGCAACCAAACTCGGCGCTGGTTTCGGCTTGGCGCTGCTGATTTTCGTGATCGTGGGCATCGTGTCGTACCAAGCCACCGTGCGCCTGGTGGATGCCTCGGAAATCCGCAAGCACACCTATGAAGTGCTGGAGCAGCTGGCCGACCTGCGTCTCTTCTTGAAGGAAATGGAGCTCGGCCAGCGCAACTATGTCCTGATGGACGACGAAAACGACCTTGAGTCCTACCAGGGCGCGCTCGGCAAAATCGAGCCCACCCTGGAGCGCATCCGCAAGCTCACGCAGGACAACCCCCATCAGCAGGCACGGCTCGACAAACTCGAGCCGCTCGTCAAAAGCCGGCTGGACTTTTCCGCTCAAACCATCAATGCGCGGCGCGACAAGGGAATGGATGCCGCGCTGCAATTGATCAAATCCGGCACCGGCACGCAATTGACAGATGCTATTTTCAAATTGCTCGGTGAGATGGACAACGAGGAGAACGAGCTGCTCGAGAAGCGCGCCACGGCCGCCGACGCCGACGCCCGCCACGCCGAGGAGACCATCATCTACGGGACGCTCGCTGCATTCATATTTGCGGCCATCGCGGGCTTTCTGATCACGCGCAACATCGCCGGCCCCCTCGGCAGCCTCACCGCCGCGGCCGACCGCATCACCACCGGAGATCTCAGCGCCATTCCGCCGCAGAGCGCGCGCGCCGATGAGATCGGCGTGCTGACACGCGCCTTCGACCGTATGATCCAGTCGCTACGCAACATGGCGGGCGTCGCCGAGCAGATCGCCGCCGGCGATCTGCGCGTCACGGTGCAACCGCAATCCGAGCGCGATGTCCTCGGCCATGCGTTCGTGCGGATGTCGGATAATTTGCGCCAGCAGATCGGCGGCCTGGCGGAAAGCGCCAATGTGCTCGGCACTTCGGTCACGCAGATCGTCGCCGCGACCTCGCAACTGGCGGCCGGCGCGACCGAGTCGGCCACCGCCGTCAGCGAGACCACCACGACCGTGGAAGAAGTGCGCCAGACCGCGCAGATGGCCAGCCAGAAAGCGCGCGCGGTGGCCGACACCGCGCAGAAAGCCGTGCAGATCTCGCAAACCGGCGCCAAGTCGACGGAGGAAGTGATCAGCGGCATGAAGCGCATCCGCGAGCAGATGGAAGCCATCGCCGGCAGCATGGTGCGCCTCTCCGAGCAGAGCCAGACCATCGGCCAGATCATCGCCACGGTGGAGGACCTGGCGGCGCAGTCCAACCTGCTGGCGGTCAACGCGGCCATCGAAGCGGCCAAGGCCGGCGAGCAGGGCAAGGGTTTCGGCGTGGTGGCACAGGAGGTCAAAAGCCTGGCGGAGCAGTCGCGCCAGGCCACCAACCAGGTGCGTACCATCCTCACGGATATTCAAAAAGCCACCACGGCCGCAGTCATGGCCACCGAGCAGGGCGTGAAAGCGGTGGAGTCCGGCGGCCGCCAGACGGAGGCGGCCGGGGAATCCATTCAAATACTGTCCGGTGGCGTCACGGAGGCGGCGCAGGCCGCCACGCAGATCGCCGCCTCGAGCCAGCAGCAGCTCGTGGGCATGGACCAGGTGGCCGTGGCGATGGAAAGTATCAAACAGGCGAGCACGCAGAACGTGGCGAGCGCGCGTCAGCTCGAGAGCGCGGCGCGCAGCATCGACGAGCTTGGCCGCCGGCTCAAGCAAATGACCGAGCGTTATACCCTGTAACGCCATGCCCACGCGCGAGGAGGAGTTCCTGCAGACGCTGCGCGCGACCTTCAAGGTCGAGGCGGAAGAGCATCTGCAGGCCATCGCTTCGGGCCTGCTCGCGCTTGAGAAGACGGACGAGCCCGGGGAACGGCAAAAGATCGTCGAGACGGTGTTCCGGGCGGCGCACAGCCTGAAAGGCGCCGCGCGCGCGGTGAACCTGACGCAGGTGGAGGCCATCTGCCAGAAGCTGGAGGATTTGTTCTCCGACTGGAAGCGCGGCAAGAGCCTTCCTTCCACGCAGACACTGGACCGCGCGCATCGTGCGGTGGACGAGGTCGCAAAGGAGCTCAGGCCCGCACCTCCCACTGACGCACCCGCTGCCGCGCCCGAACAAAGCCGCGAGCCGGCCAAAGAGGCCCGCAACGAGACGGCACAGGCCGACACCGTGCGCATCTCGGTCTCCAAGCTCGACGCTCACTTGTTCGAGGCGGAGGAAATGCTGGCGGTGAAGCTGGCCGCGGGCCAGCGTGCTACCGAGCTTGCCGCCCTCACGGAACAAGTGGCGCAGTGGCGCAAGGACTGGAATCCCGATTACTTAGGCACGCTGGAAAGCCGCCTCGCCGCCCTGCGCCGCGCGGCGGAGCAGGATCGCCTGACGTTGGGCAAACGGGTCGATGACCTGCTCGCCGAATCCAAAAAGCTGCTGATGCTGCCGCTGGCGACCGTGGGCGCCCTCTTCCCCAAGCTGGTGCGCGACCTGTCGCGCGACCAGGGCAAGGAGGTGGAGCTCACCGTGCAAGGCGATGAGGTGGAGGTGGACAAGCGCATTCTCGAGGAGCTGAAGGACCCGCTGATCCACCTGCTGCGCAATTCGGTGGACCACGGCATCGAGACCCCGGATCAGCGGCGGCAGCTCGGCAAGCCGCCGCGCGCCACCATCGCGCTCGCCGTCTCGAGGGTGAACGGCAGCGGCGTTGAGATCGCGATCCGCGACGACGGTCGCGGCATCGATGTCGAGGCGCTCAAGACCGTGGCTCGGCAACGCGGGGTACTCACCCCTCAGGCCGCGAGCGAGCTCGCCGACCGCGACGCGCTAGCGCTGATCTTCGAGCCCGATATCTCGACCAGCCCCATCATCACGGAGCTCTCCGGCCGCGGCTTAGGGTTGGCCATCGTGCGCGAGAAGACCGAAAAGCTCGGCGGTCGGGTTAGCGTCGACAGCGAGCGCAACCGCGGCACGACCATCCGCCTCTCGCTGCCGGTGACCCTCGCGACCTTCCGCGGCATTCTGTTGCGCGCCGCGGGCCGTTTGTTCCTGCTGCCCACCGCGGAAGTCGAGCGGGTCACACGCTTCAAATCGCAGGATATCCACACCGTGGAGGGTCGTGAGACGCTACTGCTGGACGGGCGTACGGTTTCGCTGGTGCGGCTGGCGGATGTGCTGCAGCTGCCGGCGGCGGCGCAGGATGAGAGCAAGACTGCGATGCCAGCGGTACTGCTCGGCGCGGGCGCCGCCCGTACTGCCTTTGCCGTGGATGCCGTGCTCGATGAGCAGGAAGTGCTGCTCAAACAGCTCGGCAGACCGCTGCTGCGCGTGCGCAATATCGCCGGCGCCGCCGTGCTCGGTTCCGGCCAGGTGGCGCCCGTGCTCAAAGTGACCGAGCTGCTGCAGTCCGCTAAAAAAGGCGGCGCGCCGCTACGAGTGGCCATCGCCGCCAAAGCGGCCGCACCCGCCGCCAAATCCATTCTGGTCGCCGAGGACTCCATCACTTCCCGCCTGCTGCTCAAGGGCATTCTCGAGGCCGCCGGCTACCGAGTCAGGACCGCCGTGGACGGCATGGAGGCGTACACGGCGCTGCGCGCCGAACGCTTCGATCTGACGATCTCCGATGTGGAGATGCCGCGCCTCAACGGTTTCGATCTCACCACCCGCATCCGCGCCGACCGCAAACTGGCCGAGATGCCGGTGGTGCTGGTCACGGCGCTCGAGTCGCGCGAGGACCGCGAGCGCGGCATCGAGGTCGGCGCCAACGCCTATCTCGTCAAGAGCAGTTTCGACCAGAGCAACCTGCTCGAAGCCGTGCGGCGGCTGATCTAAATGATGAGCCCACGCTGTATCAATGTGCTGGTGGTGGACGACTCGGACGTCACACGCCTGCTGCTTAAGCACCTGCTCGAGTCGGATCCGCTCATCCGCGTGATCGGCACGGCGGAAGACGGACAGGCCGCGCTCGATTTTCTCGCGCAGAGGCGGCCCGACGTCGTGCTCATGGACATCCACATGCCGCGCATGGACGGCTTCGAGGCCACGCGTCTCATCATGGAGAGCCAGCCGCTGCCCATCGTCATCTGCACCGCGACGGCCAACGCCGCCGAGGTGGCCATCACCTTCCGCTCCATCGAGGCGGGCGCCGTGGCCTGCGTGGGTAAGCCGGTCTCGCGCGAGCACCCCGACTTTGAGCCCCTGACGCGCAATCTCCTGCAGACCGTCCGGCTGATGTCGGAGGTCAAAGTGGTGCGGCGCTGGCCGCGCTCGCGGCACATAGCGGCGCGCGTCGGCGCCGCAGCCGCGGCGGGCGGCATCAAGCTGGTGGGCATCGGAGCCTCGACCGGCGGTCCCCAGGCGCTGCAGGCCATCCTGAGCGGGCTGTCCAAGGACTTCCCGGTACCCATCCTCATCGTGCAGCACATCTCGCCGGGATTTCTGCCGGGCTTGGTCGAATGGCTCAATCAAACGAGCAGCCTGAGCGTGCATATCGCGGCACACGATCTGCTCCCGCTTCCCGGCCATGTCTATGTAGCGCCGGACGACTTTCACTTGGGGCTCGGCGACAACAGCCGCCTGGTGCTGGCGCGCGAGGCCGCCGAGAATGGTCTGCGCCCCGCGGTGTCCTATCTCTTCCGCTCGCTCGCCGCGACTTGCGGACCGGCGGCGATCGGCGTGCTGCTTTCCGGGATGGGCCGGGACGGCGCGGCCGAGCTCAAATCGATGCGCGAGCGCGGCGCGCAGACCATCGCCCAGGACCGCGACAGCTCCATCGTGCACGGCATGCCCGGTGAGGCGATCGCCCTCGGGGCGGCCGCGCACGTGCTGTCTGCGGACCGGATCGCAAGCGCCCTGATCGCTCTCGTCAATCATCGAACGGCTGCGCGAGGAATCGAGTCATGACCATCGCACACCCCAAGAATCACCCCACGAACGTCAATATCCTCATCGCCGAGGACAGCGCGACGCAGCTGCAGCGGCTCAAGCACATTCTCGAGCAACGAGATTACGAAGTGACGGCGGCCCCCAATGGACGCCTGGCCCTCGAAGCGGCGCAGCTGCGCAAGCCCACGCTCCTGATCAGCGACGTGGTAATGCCGGAGATGGACGGCTACAGCCTGTGCCGCGAGCTGAAAAACGACCCGCGCCTGGGCGATGTGCCCGTGATCCTGGTCACCACGCTCGCCGATCCGCAGGATGTGATCCGCGGCCTTGAGTGCCGCGCGGATCACTTCATCCTCAAGCCCTACGATGAGAATTACCTGCTCGGCCGCGTGCAGTTCGTGCTGCTCAACCGCGAGATGCGCCGCCACCACGAGCAGCCCGGCAGCATGGGCCTTGAAATCTTCTTCAACGGCCAGAAGCACTTCATCACCGCCGACCGGCTGCAGATCCTCAACCTGCTGCTGTCCACTTATGAGGCCGCCATCCACCGCAACAAGGAGTTGACCTCCACTCAGGATGCGCTGCGGCAGAGCAACTCGGAGCTGCAGCAGCTGACCCGCGATCTCGAGGACCGCGTGCTCGAGCGCACCCACGAGCTCGAGCGAGCCAATGAGGACCTGCGCCGCACGCAGCAGGCCGCCATGCAGCAGGAACGGCTGCGCGCGCTCGGACAGATGGCGAGCGGTATCGCTCACGATATCAACAATGCCCTATCGCCCGCGGCGCTTTACCTGCAGTCGCTGCTCGAACGCGAACCCGGTTTGAGCGACAACGGCCGCGGCCACCTGGTCACCATCCAGCGCGCCGTGGACGATGTGGCGCAGACCGTGGCGCGCATGCGTGAGTTCTACCGGCCGCGCGAGTCGCAGATCCGCCTGGTCAACCTCGCGCTCAACGAGCTCATCCGCCAGGTGCTCGACCTCACCCGCGCGCGCTGGAACGATCAGCCGCAGCAGCGGGGCGCCATGATCGAGCTGAAGACCGATCTGGGCGAGGACCTGCCGGAGGTACTCGGCGCCGAGAGCGAGATCCGCGACGCGCTCACCAACCTCATCTTCAATGCGGTGGACGCCATGCCCGAAGGCGGCACATTGACTGTGCGCACGCGCTCGGCCGAGGTGGCGCTTCCTCAGGTGGAGGAGTCCGCGTACTGCGCCATCCTGGAGGTCGCCGATACCGGTGTCGGCATGAGTGAGGAGACGCGACGACGCTGTCTCGAGCCCTTCTTCACCACCAAGGGCGAGCGCGGCACGGGTCTTGGCCTGCCGATGGTCTATGGCATGGCGCAGCGCCACGGCGCGGGACTCGAGATCGACAGCGAGGTGGGCCAAGGCACCACTTTCCGGCTGCTCTTTCCCGCCAGCAATCCCAGCTACACGGCGACCCTGCGCGCCCCAGCCGCGCTGGCGCCGCTGCGGCCGCTCAATATTCTCATCGTGGATGACGACCCGCTGCTGCTCGAGTCGCTGCGCGTCACGCTCGAGGCGGACCAGCACCACGTCACCGCGGCCGAAGGCGGCCAGGCCGGCATCGACCGCTTTCTCGCGGCACAGCGTGGCAGCCAGGGATTCGATGCAGTGATCTGCGATCTCGGCATGCCCTATGTCGATGGCCGCAAGGTGGTGGAAACCATCCGCGCGGCCTCGCCGAGCACACCCATCATCCTGCTCACGGGGTGGGGGCAGCGCACGCTGGGTAAGGGCGATAAGCCATTACAGGTGGATCGGCTCCTCAGTAAACCGCCACGCCTGCGCGAGCTGCGTGAGGCACTGGCACAGCTCTGCGCCGCTCAGTGAGCGGGCAGCTGTAGCGTGACCGGCTCGGCTTTCAAGGAATTGGCGATGAAGCGCACGGTGGCCGGAGGCACCTCACCCACGGCGGTGACCTTGTGACCGTCGATCACGGTTGAGAACGCCGAGGAGGTGCCGAAGCGCGTCGCGGCCGAATCCTGCGCGCCCGCCTCGCTGCCCGCCGACTGGATCTCGACGAATACCGAGACGGAGGCGAGCCCGTCGGAGAACACCAGGTGCGCAACCGGCCGGGTGGCGCCGGGCATCAGCTGCGCCGAGCGGTTTAGCATGCGAAATCCCGGCGGCAGCCTCACCGCGTTCCATGCCACGGATAGGGCCGGGGGCGTCTGCGCCTCGTGCTCGGTGCGCAGCCACTGGAAGCCTTCAGTGGCCACATCCGGCTTGAACGCCGCATTGGGAATGCGCGAGGACAGCGTCAGGCTCGCGAACACCACCTGTTCCATCACGCGGCCGCGCGCATCGCACAGCTGCGTCTTGAGCGGCATGGCGCTCGACTCGTCGATCCACAGCCGGTAGCCGTAACGGTAATCATCCCTCGGGTTCACCGCGATGACGCGCGTGTCGCGGCGGTTGAAGCGCGTGCGTTTGACTTCCTGCACGTTGTAGACACCGGCGGAGGCCTCATCGAAGCTCGGGAAATTGCCGATGAGCGGCTTGGCGCTCGAGCGGCGCTCCACCACCACGGTGCGCTGGTCCGGCAGGTAGCAGGTGAGCTCAGCTCCCGAGCGGATGAATTCCCTTCCTGAGCCGTCGAGCGATACCAGCCGCTCGGTCACCTCGCCGTCCTGGATGCGGTGAATGATGCGCAGCATCTCCACGCGCCCGCCCTGCCAGTGCGAGAACACCCCATCGTAGTTGCGCGACACCAGCGCCTCGTTCATCCGCTGCAGCCATTGGCGCGGCTCATCGGCCGCCAGGGCCACCGCCGCGAAAGTGCAGCCCGCGGCAAACCAGGCAAGGCGTTCTCTATTGCGCGTCTTGAGCATTCTTTTTGCGATCGGCTTTCGAGGGCTGGGACTGCGGCGTGGGCGCTGCGCTCGCCTCGCTCGCCACCAGGGAGGACAGCAAGTTGCGGCGGGTCAGCGGCCCGGAGTACTCGCTGTGCGCCACGACATAATTGGCCAGCTCCGCGGTGGGCACGATGGCACGCGATTCGCTGGCAGCCGGCACGACATAGCTGTCCGGCCCGCCCAGATCCTCGTCCGATGCGCTCGCAGCGAGGGCATGGGCCGGTGCCGTCTGCGCCACCAAGGTCTCGCCGCCGCCAGGGAGCGGTGAGTTCGAGCGTAGCCAGAGCACCGACAGGGCGGCCACGCCCGCGGCGACACCGATGCCGGCGGCGCCCTGCACGATGCGCCGCACGATGATGCCGCGGCCGGAGGTCTGCAGCACCACCGCACCCGCCAGTGCGGGCTCGGACGCGACAGCGCCCCGCACCCGCGAGCCCAGGTCGATGTTCAATGTGATGCCGTGTTCACCCCGCAAGACCGCGCCGATCACCGCGTAATGCTTCCAGCGCACCTGCAAAGCCTCATCGCGCGACAGGCGCCGCGCCAGAAGCTCACACTCCCCGCCGGGCAGCTCGTTGTCGAACATGGCGGACAGCTGGCTGTCGAGCATCTCATTCATCCCAATTCCTCCGCGCGCCCCAAGCCGCCCTCGAACACCTCGCGCAGGCGCCGGTCGATGGCCTCGCGCGCGCGGAAGATCCGCGAGCGCACCGTTCCCACCGGACAGTCCATGGCGGCGGCGATCTCCTCGTAGCTCAAGCCCTCGAGCTCGCGCAGCACGATGGCGGTGCGCAGGTCCTCCGGCAATGCGTCTATTGCACTATTGACAGTGGAGCGGATCTCCTCCGTCAGCACCAGCGCTTCGGGCGTCTCCGAATCTTTCAAACGGCCTTGCATGTCGTAGGACTCCTCGGAATTCTGCAGGTCAAGATCGAAGTCCACGGGATTGCGGTCCCGCGAGACAATGGCGTTCTTGGCCGTGTTGATGGCGATGCGATAGAGCCAGGTATAGAAGGCGCTGTCGCCGCGAAACTGCGGCAATGCCCGGTAGGCCTTGATGAAAGCCTCCTGGGTGATGTCCTCGGCTTCGGCAGGGTTACGCACATATCGCATGACCAGCTTGACCACTTTGTGCTGGTACTTCAGCACCAGCGCGTCGAACGCGCCCTTGTCGCCGTGCTGTACCCGGCGCACCAGCGCAAGATCGCTCGTGTCCGGGGCCATCAGCAGGCCCTCGGGCGCTGGATAGACTGCGGATAGGGGGCGAAGTTCTGCAAAGTCGCTCGGGTGCGGAAATAAAGGTGTGAGAAGTCTAGCAGTTGGGTGCCGTGACGGCGTTCTCAAGACCGTGGCAGGCTGGCGGGAGTGGCGCCGATGCGACGGACCACCTCGGCGAACTCGGCAGGCGCGGAGAGGGCCTGCCCCAGGAGGTAGTCGGCCAGCTCGGGATCGGGCAGCTCGAGCAGCTGGGCGAAGGCGGCCCGCTCGGGTTCGGGGGCGTAGGGGTAGCGGTGGCGCACATATCGCTCGAGCAGCACATCGAGCTCCCGGGTACCGCGGCGGCAGCGCCACAGGATGCGCCCCGCCTCCACTAGTGCTGCCGCTCCACCATTTTCTTCTTGATCTCGGCGATGGCCCGCGCCGGATTGAGATCCTTCGGGCACACGTCCGTGCAGTTCATGATGGTATGGCAGCGGTACAGGCGGAACGGATCCTCGAGCGCATCGAGGCGCTCGCCAGTGGCCTCATCGCGGCTGTCGATGATCCAACGGTAGGCCGCCAGCAGCGCCGCCGGCCCCAGGAAGCGTTCGCTGTTCCACCAGTAGCTCGGACAGGCGGTGGAGCAGCAGGCGCAGAGGATGCAGGCCGCGGGCCGGTCGATTTTCTCCTGCTCGGCCTTGGACTGCAGCCGCTCTTTATCGGGTGGTGGAGGTGTGCGGGTTTTGAGCCAGGGCTGCACCGCGGCGTACTGCGCGTAAAAATCCGTGAGGTCCGGCACCAGATCCTTGACCACGGGCCTATGCGGCAGCGGGTAGATACTGATCTTGTCGCCGAGATCGCCCATCGCCGTGGTGCAGGCCAGACGATTCATGCCGTTGATGTTCATGGCGCAGGAGCCGCAGATGCCCTCGCGGCAGGAGCGACGGAAGGTCAACGTCGAGTCCACCGATCCTTTGATCTGGATCAGCGCATCGAGCACCATCGGCCCGCAGGACTTGACGTCGAGCTCGAAGGTATCGACGCGCGGATTCTCCGGGCTCGACGGGTCGAAGCGGTAAATGCGGAAGGTGCGCACCTCGCGCGCGCCGGCCGGAGCCTTGTGCACGCGGCCATTGGGGTTGACCTTGGAGTGGCTGGGCAGAAAGAACTCGGCCATCGGAAATCCTCGAGCTAGTAGGTGCGTGCCTTGGGCGGAATGGTCTCAACCTCGCGGGTCAGCGTGTTGAGCTGCACCGGACGGTAGTCGAAACGCGTGCGGCCCCCTCCGTCCACCCACACCAGCGTGTGCTTGAGCCAGTTCTCATCGTCGCGGTTGGGGAAATCCTCGCGCGCGTGCGCGCCGCGGCTCTCCTTGCGGTTCTCGGCCGAATGGATGGTCGCGGTCGCCTGCCATAGCAGGTTTTCCAGCTCCAGGGTCTCGATCAGGTCGGTGTTCCAGATGAGACCGCGATCGGCGATCTTGACCTGCGCGAACGATTCACGCGTCTGCGCAAGCTTTGCCATGCCCTCCTTGAGGCTCTGGCCGGTCCGGAACACCGCCGCGTCGATCTGCATGATCTTCTGCATCTCAAGCCGGATGGCGGCAGTGGGCCGCTCACCGTTGGCGTTGCGCAGGCGATCGAGCCGCGCCACCGCCGTGTCCCCGGCATCCTTTGCCAGCGGCTTGTGCGGCGTGCCCGGCTTCACGAGCTCGGCGCAGCGACGCGCGGCTTCGCGGCCGAACACCACCAGATCGAGCAGCGAGTTCGACCCTAAGCGATTGGCGCCATGCACCGAAACGCAGGCCGCCTCGCCCACCGCCATGAGACCGGGAACAATGCCGCCCGTGCTCAGCACCTCGCCGTGATAATTACAGGGAATACCACCCATGTTGTAGTGGACGGTGGGTAGCACCGGAATGGGTTCCTTGTTGACGTCCACGCCCGCGAAAATCCGCGCCGTCTCGGCAATGCCCGGCAGACGCTCGGCGATCACCGCGGGACCCAGGTGCTCGAGATGCAGATGAATGTGATCGTGCTCGGCACCCACGCCGCGGCCTTCGCGGATCTCGATGGTCATGGCGCGGCTCACCACATCGCGCGACGCCAGGTCCTTCGCGTTGGGCGCATAGCGCTCCATGAAACGCTCGCCCTTGGAGTTGGTGACATAGCCGCCCTCGCCGCGGGCGCCTTCGGTGATCAGGCAGCCGGCGGTGTAGATGCCGGTGGGGTGGAACTGCACGAATTCCATATCCGACAGCGGCAGCCCGGCGCGCAGCACCATGCCATTGCCGTCGCCGGTGCAGGAGTGGGCCGAGGTGCAGGAAAAGTAGGCGCGGCCGTAACCGCCCGTGGCAAGAATGGTGGCCTGCGCACGGAAGCGGTGCAGCGTGCCCTCGTTCATGTCCAGCGTCATGACGCCGCGGCACCGCCCGTTCTCCATGATGAGATCGATGGCGAAGTGCTCGATGAAGAAGGTGGCCGAGTGGCGGATGGACTGCTGGTACAGCGTATGCAGCATGGCATGGCCGGTGCGGTCGGCCGCGGCGCAGGTGCGCTGGGCGATGCCCTTGCCGTAGTGGGTGGTCATGCCACCGAAGGGCCGCTGATAAATAAGGCCCTCGTCGGTGCGCGAGAACGGTAGCCCATAGTGCTCGAGCTCGATGACGGCGGCCGGCGCCTCCTTGCACATGAACTCGATGGCATCCTGGTCCCCGAGCCAGTCGGAGCCCTTGACCGTGTCATACATATGCCAGCGCCAGTCATCGACGCCCATGTTGCCCAGCGCGGCGCTGATGCCGCCCTGCGCGGCCACGGTATGGCTACGCGTGGGAAAGAGCTTGCTGATGCAGGCGGTGGAAAGCCCCGCCTCGGCCAGTCCCAGCGTGGCGCGCAGACCCGCGCCGCCCGCGCCGATGACCAGCACATCATAAGTGTGATCGATGATCTTGTAGTCGCTCATAGTGCGATCTTGAGCACCGCATGGAGCACGGCGGCGGCGATGGCGATATGGATGAAGAGATTCAAGATCACGGCCAGGGTCTTGACGCCGTCGGTGTGAACGTAGTCCTCGATGATCACCTGCACGCCGAGCTTGGAATGCCAGGTAGCCACGAGCGCGAAGGCGAGCAGCAGCAGCGGGTTGAAGCTCTGTTTCGCCCACTCGATGAGCACGGCGTAGTCACCCAGAGGCAGGGCGATCAGCGACACCGCGAACCAAATGCCCAGCGGCAGCAGCGCGATGGAGGTGAGGCGTTGCACCCACCAGTGCTTGACGCCCTCGCGGGCCGGACCCGCGCCCAGCACCCGTCCCAGCGGTGTGCGCAGGCTCATCGCGCACCCTGCGGACAGAAGAGAAAGTACCCCAGCACGAGGGCCAGGATGGCGGTGGCGCCCGCCAGCGCCCAGGAGCTGCGGTACGCCTGCGCGCGCTCCATGCCGTGGCCGGTATCCCAGACCAGGTGGCGGACGCCGGCGAAGAGGTGGTAGCAGAAAGCCACCAGCACGCCGACGAACACGACCTTGGCCACCCCGCCGGACAGTACCGCCAGAGCGTCCTGGTAAGCTTTCATGCCCCGCGACAGAGCCGTGAGCCAGTACACCAGCAGCAGCAGACCTACCGACAGCACCAGCCCCGTCAGGCGGTTCAGGATGGAGGTCAGCAGCGTGTATTTGAACTTATATACCGACAGGTGCGGCGATAGCGGTCGAGCTGCCATAGGGCGCGAAGTCTGCCAGAATCGCGCGAACAATGCAGAACCGGCTCGCCCAGACCCTCACCTCCCTTGACGACCTGGGGGCGATCCGCGTGCAAGGACCGGACGCGGTGAAATTTCTGCAGGGGCAGCTGTCGAACGACCTGACCCTTCTCTCGGCGCAGAATCCCCTGCTCGCGGGCTTTCACAACCCGCAGGGACGAGCGATCGCGCTGCTGCGGTTGGCATGGCTCGGGCCGCAGGACATTCTGGCGATTCTGCCGAGGGAACTCGCCCCCGCTGTCGCGACTCGTCTCTCGAAGTTCGTGCTGCGGGCCAAGGTGAAGATCGCGGACGAGTCGGCGAGCTGGCGGGTGGCCGGACTGGTCACGCCGGCCCCTCCCCCCGACTCCGTATCGATCGGCATCGGCCCTGGACGCTACTGGCGGGTGACTCCCGCGGACCGGATCATCGATCTGCCGGGCTACGCGGCGCTGGATCGCGAAGGCTGGCGCGCGCTCGATATCGCGGCGGGCCTGCCACAAGTCTATGCCGCGACCAGCGAGGAGTTCGTGGCGCAGATGCTGAATCTCGATGTGCTCGGCGGCATTGCCTTCGACAAGGGCTGCTATACCGGACAGGAGATCATCGCTCGTGCGCATTATCGCGGGCAGGTGAAGCGGCGGATGCAGAGGTTTCGGGGGGCGAGCACGGACGATTTCAAAGTCATAGAGAGAGTGCGCCTGGCCGGTGGCGAGTGGGAATTTCTGGCGGTGGCGGCGTTTCCGGCGGAGGGGGCGCTCCCTATCCCGTACTCGCTCCCCGAATAGCGACGTCCTTTGGATAAACCCGCACGAAGATGAACCCCGGGTCCACCTGAAAAGTCGCCGGCGGATTGCCGTTATCGCGCAGCGCCGCCTGGGCGATAGCAATACCCACGCCGAAACGCTGCACAAAACCCAAGACACGCATAGCTTCGGCGACATGAGGGTTGCGGTACTCGGCGAATCCCGGCCGGCCGAAATTCTCCGCGGTGATGGAGCCGAACGGTCCCCCGGGGTTGATGAACTCGATGCGGTCGTCAAACCAATAGATTCGCACTGGGGTATTGGTGCCCTCATAGGCGCGATGCATGAGGGCGTTGCGCGCGAATTGCTGTAGGGCGGCCGGCGGATAATCGTAGCGCCGAACCTCTTTGGGCCCGGAAGTGAAATCCACCGCGACCCGGTTGTGTGCGGCGAGCTTTTCATCGACCCGTTCGACCAGCCGCGGCAATGGCAAATCGAGCGCGGCTTCATCGACTACCGGATCGGACCACTCCCGTCCCTGAACGCGCAAAAATTGCACGTACGCGCAGGACAGCAAACGCGTGGGTTGCCGGCTAAGCGTGATGGCACCCAATACCGTGGGCATTGGATCGTCTTCTGAAGCGATCATCCGGCAGGCCGACAATCGCTGCTCGTAGCTGCGCTCGTTGGCGGCGAGGATGTCGGGTGCAAACGCACCGGGTAGATACACATCCTCAAACAGAGGACGGCTCAAATCCTCCAGCCGTGCGGAGGGCAGCGGATGCACGTCGAACGGCCGATCGCGATGGCGCCGCTTCTCGCTCAAGATGCGTTCGTCCTGAGCGGTCGCCAGACGGCGGCTCGGTCCAATGCGCACCCAAATACGCCCACGGTATCGAACCGGCGGCGCATCGGCGGGCCACACCGTGACCACGCCCATATCGGCGCCCTTCAGTTGGCGCTTTTCAACCGTCAGCGTCGGCGGCGGCACAATATTCCCGTTCGATCGAGTATCCGCCAGCGTCGTCAGCAGACGATCGGTGATCGGCAGGCCGGAAGGTTTCCCGTTGTCCAAGGCACCAACGATCAGCACGCCGGGCTTGCCGTGATTGGGCAAATCGTTCGCAAAGGCACAGATGGCCCGGCAACCCTTGTCCGCCGCGTCCTCTGACCACGACTGCTTGCGCTCGACCCGGTCGGATCCAAGGTCGTCGAGCATCGCTTCAAGCTCGGCATCGGAAAAGCGTTCCATGCCGACGATGGTAAGCCATGCGGCTTAAATTCGTGAGGAGGGGAAACTTCGGGGCTTATTTTTCCGCGATTTCATCATAGCCGCGATTCAAGAACTGGATGAGACAAAAGCCGTGGCCAAAAGGGTCGGCAAGCACCGCGATGCGGCCCCACCGCGCAGTACGAACCTCACCTTCAAGGCGCGCGCCGGCGGCCTTGGCGTGCTGTAAGGCGATGTCGAGTTCCGGAACCACGAAATCCAGGTGAACTGGCGTCCAATGCCGCGCATAGTCGCGCCGCAGTGACAAGTCGCCGGTCGTGACCGCCGGGGAGCCGGCGGATTTCTCGAGCAGATAGATAGCCGAGGACGCACCCAGCAGCTCAACCCCCGAATTGCCGAAACGGCGACCGACTTCGAGGCCGAGAGCGTTGCAGTAGAAGTCGGTGGCTTTGGCAAGATCGTCGACGTCTATATTGGCGAGGAGCTGCATGGACGGACCCTGAGTCACTACGATGTGGCCCACCACGTGTAAAACTCATCGAAACCGATCCCGCCATCCCGGTTGGTGTCGATCTCCTCGAAGCCGATCTCGCACTCCTCCGCGGTCAGGTTCTCATCCAGGTTTTCCATGAAGCGGATGAATTCGCCCAGCGTCAGTTGGCCGTCCTTGTTGAGATCGTTGAAATCGAAATCCTCGCGCAGGCGTCCCCGCTGCTCGGCGCCGGGCTGGACGTAGTCAAGCGTGGTACGGTCTTTGTGGGCCATGGCACAGCTCCCGTTAATAACCCGCATTGGAAGTCGCACGTACGATACACCACATGGGCGGGGCTGCGTGCCGCCTCGCAGGACCCCACAGGAGGAATCCGGCGTCCTACGGTGCATAGCAAGCGCAACCGCCGCCGCGGGACGTCTTGCCGGCTAGTAATGTGACGCCATTCCGGTTGCGGGCCATCTCCTACAAATATTTTCGCCAACCCCTTGCACATGGTTTTTAGCAGGCGTACGATTCCAAACATGACATTTTTAGCACTCAAACCCAACTCGATTCGACCGAGACAGGAATGGCTCCGCCATCAAGCCTGTTTCGTCGGCTCCTATTCCTAGCTGAGTGCGCTGCCCCCGGTGTAGCGCCGGGGAAGCTAAACCAAGGGCGGATTCCGCCTTTTTCCCTCCCCGAAACCAAATCACCGGAGTTGTTTAACAATTCGGGTTCGTCGTGGGCAGGGCTGGTGTCAAGGCAGCATGCCGGTCTTCCAAACCGTGGGAGTGAGTTCGAGTCTCACGCCCTGCCCCATTCTTTTGTTTGAAATTTGCGGTCAGTCCCACCGGGCGTGGGAGTTCGGCTGTTAACCGAAATGCGGAAGGTTCGAGCCCGCAGGCCGCAGCCATTTTGCCCTCAAACCAGGGGTTGAGTCGCACTGTCGATGCGATGAGCGCGCGGTTCGAGTCCGCGTGGGGGCGCCACATTGCCGAGCACCTTGGAGGTAGCCCGCTCCTACAAAGCAGGCGGACGGGGTTCGATTCCACCGGCACGGCACCATTCGATCGGAGCGTTAGACGGGGACGGACCCCGGTCAGGCTGTAAACCTGACATCCTCACGGGTCTGCTTGGTTCGACTCCAAGACGCTCCACCACTATCGCATCCTTAGCTCAATTGGCAGAGCACCCGGCTCTTAACCGGTAGGTTCTCGGATCGTTGCCGAGAGGATGCACCATATAGGGGGACGGGCAAGGAACCCGGATTTGCCTTGCAAGCAGATAGCCTGGTGGGTGCGAGTCCCACGTCCTCCACCAAACACGAACGTGAATGCAAAGCAGCTCGCGCACACAGCCTCTCAATCTGTGGTTACCGGAGGCGGGTTCCGGCACGTTCTCCAACAATGTAGGTGAATGCAAAGAGGTCCGAGCAGACTGCCTTTCAAGCAGTGCCTACGGGGTTCAAGCCCCCGCACCTACGCCAATATGCCCCGCTGATGGAATTGGCATACATACTGAGCCTAGACCTCAGGTTTTCCCGGTTCAAATCCGGGGTGGGGCACCAATCATGTGACGTTGGCCAAGTGGCCGGACTCCGCTGTGACCGGACTCCATAAGTGGCGCGATACCACTACGTCACACCATTTCACGCGATGGCCGAGAAGCAAAGGCAGCCGGCTGCAACCCGGTCCAGGGTGGTGCGATTCCACTTCGCGTGTCCAATTTCAGGACGTAAGTCAGCGGCCAGACAGCCTCGCCTGGAACGAGGAAGCCGATGGTTCGAATCCATCCGTCCTGACCAATTCTGCTGCGAAGCACATGCAGATGTGCATCCGCCTGATAAGCGGGAGGCAACAGGTGCAAATCCTGTCGCAGCAACCAAATCGCGGATTCCAGCAAGGTGCGAGGCGTCGTTGCCAACGAAGCCATGACGGGTTCGATTCCCGTAGTCCGCTCCACTTTTATCCCCGCCGTCGGATGCGGTAGCGAGTCTTCTAAACTCACCAACGAAGGTTCGAATCCTTCCGGGGATCCCAGTTAGTCCCTCGCCGACAGGAACGGGCGCCTGCCTCCTAAGCGGGCATTTACTGGTTCAAATCCAGTCGAGGGAGCCCAATCGCCCTGGTGGTGGAACGGCAGACACAGCATGCTCAAACCATGCCGCCGCGCGCGTGCGAGTTCGACTCTCGCCTGGGGCACCAAAATGCCGGTGTGAGGCAATACGGCAGACCTGCCGCACTTAAAACGCGGCGCCTGTGGGTTCGATTCCCACCTCCGGCACCAGTTTCCCCCGATGGCGAAAAAGCAGACGCGCAACGTTGAGGTCGTTGTGCCCTCGGGCGTGCAGGTGCAATTCCTGCTCGGGGGACCAGTCACGTGAAGCGAGCTAGTGTGGTCATTCAGCACCCGCCTGAAGAGCGGGACAACTTGGTTCGATTCCAAGGCTTCACCCCAATTTTTCCAGCGGGATAGATCAGTGGCCGATTGCCGGTCTCATAAGCCGGTTGAGGTTGGTTCGATTCCAACTCCCGCTACCACTCTTGCTCAGTAGCATAGCGGCAGTGCGCCGGCCTCATAAGCCGAAAGGTGCTGGTTCAACTCCAGCCTGAGCAACCAGATCGCCATGGCCCGAGGGAATTCGGGGACGACACTACGAATGTCGATCGTATAGGTTCGACTCCTATCATGGCGGCCACTATCGACCCCGGCCGCCGGAACCGCGGCTCTGCCCCTCCGAAGGGCGGGTGCGACTGTTCAACTCAGTCTCGGGGTACCAATTCCGCCGTAGAAGTACATACAGATGTACGCCGCATCGGTAATGCGGAGGCAGCTGGTGCAAGTCCAGCCTTCGGCACCAATTGCCCGCGAAGTGTAGAGATCGACACGAGCGCCTTGTAAGCGTTAAAGGTAGGTGAAATTCCGTACCGTGGGCACCATTTATGCCCGTCAAGCATTGGCAGTGATGCACCGCATTCGTAACGCGGGGAAGACCGTGCAAGTCGGTCGAAAGGGCACCAGTTATCCCGCCTTAACTCAATGGGCAGAGCTTCGCCTTTTAAGCGATAGGGCCGGTGTTCGAATCACCGAGGCGGGACCAGTTTTGGAAGCTTGGGTGAGCGGCTAAAACCGGCGGTTTGCTAAACCGCGGGGCGAGAGATCGTCCGCGCAGGTTCGAATCCTGCAGCTTCCGCCATTTTTGGAAGGCGCCCCTGGGTTGGCCGGGAACTAGTCTTGAAAACTAGGGTGCTCTCGCGGGTAAGGGTTCGACTCCTTCGCCTTCCGCCATTTTCGGGTTGGTCCTCGTAGCGAGGTAGCGGTCTCCAAAGCCGCAAAGCAGGGTGCAACTCCTTGCCAGCCTGCCACATATTGAGAGGTCGTCTAACGGCAGGACCCCACGCTCTGAACGTGGAGAATGTAGGTTCAAGCCCTACCCTCTCAGCCACTCCTGACCGGTGGGTTGCTGGCATCCCGCTTGCGCCTTGAACGCAAAGCACCCTGGTTCGATTCCAGGACGGTCAACCACTTTGCCCACGGTCAAGGCCCGAGTGTGACGGCTTTGGCGAAATCGCCAAAAAATGCCCATCGGCCGCGCCCGCCAGTACGTCTTTTGAGACTTATTCGGATGCTGCGGCGCGACAGCGCCCTAGGATTTGCGACCCGACACCGGATCCGGATTCGCAAGGCCCTGACATGACCGCCCACGCCCTCGAAGGCTCCTTTCTCTCCCAACGCGCCTCTGTCCTGGGCGCCATCATCACACTGCACGTGCTCGCCATATACCTGCTGAGCAGCGGCCTCGGCCGCAGAGCGATAGAGCTGATCGCCCCGCCGATTGAGGTCGAGCTGATCCAGAAGATCGAGCCGCGCGAGGAGCCGCCACCCCCCGCGGAGCCGCAGCTCGAAACCCCGCGCATCCAGATTCCGCGGCCGGACATCAACATCAGGATTCCCGTCGAAACCCCCACGGCCCTCACCAACGTGACCACCGAGTCCGTCCCCGTGCATGTGTTCTCGGCACCCGCCACCGTGGCGCCACCGGCGCCGCGCATCGTGGTCCACGCGAATGTCGGCAAGAACTTCCCCAACCCCGATGATTTCTATCCTCCGGCGTCGATCCGCATGGAGGAGCAAGGGGCCGTGGGCGTGCGGGTGTGCATCGGTCCGAACGGCAAGCTCGCCGAGGCGCCGTTGGTCGTGAGAACCTCCGGCTTTGCTCGCCTCGATGAGGCGGCAGTCAAGCTGGCGCGCGTCGGGAATTATCGGGCCGGATCGATCAATGGAGCGCCGACCACGGAGTGCCTGCAGCTTCCCATCCGCTTCCACATGAGAAGCTGACCGGATACGTATTTGACGCAGGCCCTGTCCGCTGGCATTGCAGATGCAACGATGCCCTCATGTGTTTCTTCATGAGGGCATCATGTCAAAAATCCGACACCACAATGGCAGGCTGATCAGCATCCTGGAGCTGAAGGACCAGAGCTCATTGCCGGGCCGGGTGGCGCACGACAGCCGCGGCAACGCGGTGTGGGACTGGGCCATCGAGACGGATGTGTTCAGCCGGACGACCACCGCCGATCTGCTGAAAACACTCAATGAGCCGCGGCTTGCGCTGGAGAGTGAGATCGACACGGCTCAGGGCTGGCATGGAGACCCGTACAATCGGTCCGTGGGATAAGCCATCGATCAAAGATCGATCAGCCCCACTTCGTGAGCCGCGATAGCGCGCCCCAGAAACCGACTACCGACCCGGGCAAAACGCTCCGCTCCCTCAGTAGCGAGAAATCTCACCTCAGCACCCCCGTCTACCTCTCCCGCACCGCAGCTCACAAGAAGCTCCCCGACCTTTCTGGCCGTCGTGATCGCCGAATCGACGATCCGCACGTCCGATCCCACCGACGCGCGGACCGCTCCCGCCAGCATTGGGAAATGCGTGCAGCCCAAGACCAGCGTATCGGGCCGCCCGGTGGCAGCCACCTCACGGGTAAACAGCGCATCGAGATAGTGGTGGGCTATGGCCTCGGCGACCGCCCCCTCCACAAGCCCTTCCTCCGCCAGCGCCACGAACAGCGGCGTGGGCATGGCGCTCACCCGCGCATCCTTGCGGCGCCGCCGGATCGCTTCCTGATATGCCCCGCCGCGGATGGTTCCCTCGGTGCCGATGACGGCGATGTGCCCGGAAACCGAAGCGTCGCAGGCGGCCTCGGCGCCCGGCTCCACGACGCCGATCACTGGCAGGGTATTGAAACGTTCACGAATGGCGGGCAGGCCCACCGCCGAAGCGGTATTGCAGGCCACCACGAGGCATTTGATGCCGTACCCGTTCAGCGCCTCGGCCGCTTGCAGCGCATAGCGCGTGACGGTCTGCGCGGTCTTGGTCCCATAGGGCAGACGCGCTGTGTCGCCGAGATAGACGAAGCGCTCGTTGGGCAACTGCGCCACAAGCGCTCGCAATACCGTCAAACCACCTACTCCGGAGTCGAATACTCCGATGGGCGCCTCGTTCAACCCGCCTCCAGCTTCATAGTCACCTCAGATCGGACAGGATAACGATCGGAATCAGCAGAAACTTTAGCACTCGCTTATGCTGTTTTACTGGGTCGACAAGCAACTGTCAGCCGAATGCAAGAGGGGCGCAATCTCACTTCGCGAGTCCGTTCGAAACGCAGCTGACGGCATAGGCAAACCGCAAGAGCAAGACCGTCGCTCAATTAATTGAGCTCCTTTGCCCCCGCTCGCACGCCGCTACACGTCCGAGCAGTAAATCACGCTCGCGCTCATTCTGCGTCAGCGACGCCGCCCGCGCGAACTCCTCGCGCGCCTCATCGAGGCGCCCGAGTTTCTCCAGCAGATCGCCACGCACGCTGGGTAACAGATGATAGTTCGCCAGCCGTGTATCCTCGCGCAGCGAGTCGACGATCGGCAGAGCCACCTGGGAACCATAAGCCATCGACACCGCAACCGCCCGATTGAGTGTGACCACCGGCGACGGCGCCACCTCCGCCAGCGCGTCATAGAGCGCCACGATCCGTTCCCAGTCCGTATCTGCGGCCTCACGGGCACGCGCGTGACAGGCCGCAATGGCCGCCTGCAACGCGTACGGTCCCAAAGGCCCACCAAGATCGTTCGCACGATCGAGCGCGGCTAGTCCACGGCAGATCGACAGCGGATCCCACAGCGCGCGATTCTGCGCCAGCAGCAACACCGGCTCGCCCTGCAACCCTATCCGTGCCCGATTCCGCGAAGCCTGCAGTTCCATCAGCGCAACCAGTCCCTGGACTTCCGATTCGTCCGCCATCAGCTGCGCCAGGATCCGTCCCAGCCGCAAAGCCTCCTCGCACAGCTCCGGCCGCAACCAGCGCTCGCCGGAAGTCGCCGCATAGCCCTCGTTGAAAATCAAATAGATCACCTCGAGCACTGAAGCCAGGCGCGACGCCCGCTCCTCGGCGCGCGGCATCTCGAACGGCACGCGCGCCTGCGCGAGCGTGCGCTTCGCGCGCACGATGCGCTGCTGGATGGTGGGCTCGGTCGTCAGAAAGGCGCGCGCGATCTCGGCCCCGGTCAACCCTCCGAGCAGGCGCAACGTGAGCGCCGCGCGCGCCTCCATCGATAGAACGGGATGACAGGCCGTGAAGATCAGCCGCAGCAGATCGTCCGAAATATCCTCATCCACCGCCTCCTCGGGTGACGGTCCCGCATCACCCAAAAGATCGGGATCGTGGGCCAGCAACTCGGATTTGCGCTCGATGAGCTTGGCGCGTCGCAACTGATCAATGGCTTTATTCTTGGCCGTCGCCATCAGCCACGCTCCTGGATTGTCCGGGACGCCGGTGCGTGGCCACTGCTCCAGCGCGCCGACCAAGGCGTCCTGAGCCAGCTCCTCGGCCAGTCCCACATCGCGCAGCATGCGCGACAGCTTCGCGATGATTTTTGCCGACTCCATGCGCCACAACGCCTCGACCGTCCGGTTGATCTTCGCGTGCTCCCTGGCCTGACCTTGGTCATCGCCCACCGTCATTGAAAGCACGGCCCCAGCTCGCGCACCTCGATCGTGGCCCATTCCGCGGCGGGGCACTCCTTCGCCAGGGCCACGGCCTCTTCCCGCGTCGAGCACGTCAGGAGGAAAAACCCCCCGATCATTTCCCGCGCCTCGACGAAAGGACCGTCCCGAACCACCACCTTACGGTCGCTCTTGGACACCCGCACCCCGGCCGCATCCGTTTTCAACGACTGACTGATCGTCAGCAGTCCGCGCCGGCGCAGCTCCTCGCTGTACGCGACCATGCGCTCGTAGAGCCTGCGGCCCTCACTCTCGGTGCGCGCCTCGCGATCACCCACCTTCTCGATTACCAGCATTGCATACGCCATGGGAATCTTGATCTCCTCGGGCGCCATCCTACCGCTTGCGTTAGTTCCGGGCTGGGGCATTGCTCCGGTGTGCGGCGTCCTGCGCCTTGAGCTCCGGAGACACTCGATCGCCGAAATCCTCGAGCTCGTAGAGCGGGCGGATCTCGATATCGGAATCCGTGAGCATGGGGTTGGGGCAGCGCCTGACCCACTCCACAGCCTCCTCGATCGAGCGCACCTGCCAGAGCCAGAAGCCCGCCACGAGCTCCTTGGTCTCGGCGAAGGGGCCGTCCGTGACTGTGCGTTGCTTGCCCGAGAAATGCACCCGCTTGCCCGCCCGGCTCGGCTTCAAGCCCTCCCCCGCGAGCAGAATCCCTGCCTTGGCGAGCGTCTCGTTGAATTGACCCATTGCGCTCAGCAGCTCGGGCGTGGGCAGTACGCCGGCCTCGCTGTCCGCGGTTGCTTTGACCAATACCATGACTCTCATGAAAATCTCCTAAATGATTGATGTTGCTGGGTATTGCTACCCTAAACCGGCCGGCATTCGCAGGCCCTCATCAGCACGACGAACGGCGGCGCCCGAAATCGACATGCGCCCTGACCTGCCCTTACAGCGTCGCGGATTTTCGGAGTGCGGCTTAAGATTCAAATGGAGCGATGAGCGGAATGATCCCACGACCATGGCGGCGGTACTGCCTAAAATCCTCGTCTGTCGTGAATACCGCCGACCTTGCATTCAACTCGGATAGCCTGACCAGACACGCATCGGCCACGCTGACGGGCTGATCGTCATACTTGCGCAGCAGACGGATCAAATCCGCTTGTTGCCTACCGAAATCGAAGTCGACCCGTATGGTGCCCCGCTCCAAGGCACTCCAGAGTTTTCCAGGATCCAACCCATCGTCGCGCAATAAAAAGGCCGCTTCGGAAATCACCGCTTCGCACGTCAACACTGGATCGACCAGCGATTCCCAGCGTTTTACGGCCCAAGCGTGATAGCGATCGCGGCGGTTGAAATAAGCGACCAGAGGGCCAGTGTCGAGCAGCACTTCAATCGCGGCCATATCCCTTGAGCTTGCGCGTCGACAGGTCTTTGGAACCGTTAAGGCTGCCGCACAGGTCCCGCATACGTTCGTGCAACGACTTGCCGAGCTGCGTGCTGCGCTGCCGATCGATGAGATCCCGCACGACTGTCGCCTTCGAGCAGCCGCGCGTCCTGGCTTCGCTCGTCAACCAGTCGTTTTGTTCGGAGTCCAGCTTGATAGTCAGACCGTCCACGGGCGTAGGGTAACACCCTGTTGCCATAAAGGCAACTGCAGGGCCAGACTTGAGGTATTACGCCTCCGGCTTCATATGCGGAAACAGCACCACATCGCGGATCGACGGCGAGTCCGTGAAGAACATCACCAGCCGGTCGATGCCCACGCCCAGGCCTGCCGTGGGCGGCATGCCGTACTCCAGCGCCCGCACATAGTCCCCGTCATAGAACATGGCCTCATCGTCCCCCTTGTCCTTGCGCGCCACCTGCGCCTTGAAGCGCGCGGCCTGATCCTCGGCGTCGTTGAGCTCGGAGAAGCCGTTGGCCAGCTCGCGTCCCGCGACAAAGAGCTCGAAGCGGTCCGTGATGAAGGGATCGGCATCGTTCGCCCGCGACAGCGGCGACACTTCCGCCGGGTAGGCGTGCACGAAGGTGGGATCGAGGAAGGTGTGCTCCGCGGTCTTCTCGAAAATCTCGATCTGCAGCTTCCCCGGGCCATCGTGCGCGTGCACCGGAATGCCGAGCTCATGGCAGACCGTGCGTAAATAGTGCGGATCGCGCAGTGAGGAGGCCACAAGCTTCGGATTGTGCTCGAGGATGGCCTGCTCCACCGTCACCCGCTTGAAGGGGACGCTCAAATCGTACTTGCGACCCTGGTATTCGACTTCCAGCGAGCCGCACACCGACTGCGCGAGCCCCCGCATCGCCTTCTCGATCCAGTCCATGAGATCGCGGTAGTCCGCCCAGGCGAGATACAGCTCGAGCATGGTGAATTCGGGATTGTGCTGGGTCGAGAGCCCCTCGTTGCGGAAGTTGCGGTTGATCTCGTACACACGGTCGAAGCCGCCCACCACCAGGCGCTTCAGGTATAGCTCCGGCGCGATACGCATGTACATGTCGAGATCGAGCGCGTTGTGGTAGGTCTTGAAGGGCCGTGCCACCGCGCCGCCCGGAATGGGCTGCATCATCGGCGTCTCGACCTCCATGAAGTCGAGCGAGTCGAGGAAGTCGCGCAGGTAGCGTACGATCTTGGTGCGCGTGCGGAACACCTCGCGGCTCTTCTCGTTCATGATGAGATCGACGTAGCGCTGCCGGTAGCGCAGCTCCGTGTCGGCGAGGCCATGCCATTTGTCGGGCAGCGGCCGCAGGGATTTCACCAGCAGGCGCACGCTGCGCGCCCGCACTGACAGCTCCCCGGTCCGGGTGCGGAACAGATCGCCCTCGACCCCGAGGATATCCCCGACGTCGAACCCCTTGAATGCCTCGTAGGCCTCACCGAGGGTATCGCGCTGCAAAAAGATCTGGATCTGGCCGCTGCGGTCGGACAGTGTCGCAAAGCTCACCTTGCCCATCACGCGCTTCAGCATCATGCGTCCGCCGACCCGCACCGGGGTGCGATTGGCCTCGAGCCACTCGTTACCGCGCTCGCCAAAGGCGGAGTGCAGCTCGCCCGCGAGCGCATCGCGCCGGAAGTCGTTCGGAAACGCCGGTCCCAGAGCACGCCATGCGGCGAGCTTGGCGCGTCGCTCCAGAATCAATTTGTTCTCATCCACTTTCTCGGGCGTGTCGGACATGGTCTATTCAAACTCCCGCTTTCAACGACGCTTCCAGGAACTGATCGAGATCGCCGTCCAGCACCGCCGCCGTGTTACCGACTTCGACTCCGGTGCGTAAGTCCTTTATACGCGACTGGTCGAGGACGTAGGAGCGGATCTGGTGCCCCCAGCTCACATCCGACTTGGAATCCTCCAACACCCGCGCCGCGGCGTTGCGCTTGTTGACCTCGAGCTCGTAGAGTTTGGCTTTCAGCATCTTCATGGCCGTGGAGCGGTTCTTGTGCTGGCTGCGCTCGTTCTGACAGGCCACCACGATGCCGCTGGGCGCGTGCGTCAGCCGCACCGCCGACTCGGTCTTGTTGACGTGCTGGCCGCCCGCACCGCTCGAGCGGTACACGTCCATCTTGATGTCGGCGGGGTTCACTTCGATATTGATGTCGTCGTCGACCTCGGGGGAGATAAACACCGAGGCGAAGGAGGTGTGACGGCGGTTGCCGGAGTCGAAGGGCGATTTGCGTACCAGACGGTGCACGCCCGTCTCGGTGCGCAGCCACCCGTAGGCGTATTCGCCCATGACCTGCACGGTCGCGCTCTTCATGCCGGCGACTTCCCCGGGATTGGAATCGATCACCTCCGCGGTAAAGCCACGGGAGGCCGCCCAGCGCAGGTACATGCGCAGCAGCATCTGCGCCCAGTCCTGCGCCTCGGTACCGCCGGCGCCTGCCTGGATGTCGAGGAATGCGTTGTGCGAGTCCATCTCGCCATGGAACATGCGCTTGAGCTCAAGATGGCGTACCGACGACTCGAGCCCCTGCGCCTCGCGCTCGATGTCACGCGCGGCAGCCTCATCGGCCTCAGTTTCGGCGAGATCCAGCAGCTCGGCGGCATCGGCAATGGACTTGGTGGTGCGGTCGAGCTCGCCCACCTCGACGCTTAAGCGCGAGCGCTCGCGCCCCAGCTCCTGCGCCCGCTCGGGCTTTTGCCAGATGGCGGGATCCTCGAGCTCGCGGCTGACCTCTTCGAGGCGTTCTTTCTTCGTATCGTACTCAAAGAAACCCCCTGAGGGAGGCGATGCGCTCCCCGAGATCTTTGAGCTGGCGCTTGAGCGGATTGAGTTCCATGGCGGGGATTCTACAGGATGTGATCCACCAGCAGCTGCAGCCGTCGCTCGCCCTGGTACTCGTTCACGTCCAGCCGGTACACCAGCCGCACCTCCCCCTGCGGCAGGGCGAAGGTCGCGGCATCCTCGATGTGGTTGAAGGCGATGGCATCGAAGGTGCGTCCATCGCTGCGCGGCAGCTCCAGCCACATCTTCAAGTGCCGCTCGCCGACGATGCGGGCGCTGCGCACCGTAAACCCGCCGTCGAAGCAGGGCTCGGGAAAGGCCTGGCCCCAGGGACCCCCCTCGCGCAAAGCGCTCGCCGTCTCGAGCGCGATCTCGCTCAAAGTCAGCTCGCCGTCCGTCTCGATGGTGTCGGCGGGCCCTACGAGCTGCGCCCAGCGTGCCACTTCCGCATCGAAGGCCGCCGCAAAGCGGTCGAGCTTGCCGCTCTCGAGGATGAGGCCGGCCGCCATGGCATGACCGCCGAACTTAGCGATGAGATCGGGCTCGCGCGCCGCGATCGAGTCCAGCACATCGCGGATGTGAATGCCGGGCACCGAGCGCGCCGAGCCGCGCAGCTCGCCGTCGCCACCGCGGGCGAAGGCGATCACCGGCCGCCGTAATTTGTCCTTCACGCGGCTCGCGACCAGGCCTACCACGCCCTGATGCCAACCCGGATCGAACAGTGTCACGCCACTGCGCTTCACGGCCTGCGGCGCCGGATCGCGCAGACGCTTCACCGCGGCCAGCGCCTCCGCCTGCATTTTCGCCTCGGTGCTGCGGCGCTCCTGATTGAGCTGATCGAGATGCGCGGCCAGCGCCACCGCTACGGCCGGATCGTCCGCCAGCAGGCATTGAATCCCGATGGTCATATCGTCCATGCGTCCGGCCGCATTGAGCCGCGGCGCGACCCCGAACGCCAGATCGGTGGCGGTCAGATCCGCCATGTCGCGTTTCGCGAGCGTGAGCAGCGCACGTATGCCCGCCACGCAGCGGCCGGCACGGATGCGCTTCAGTCCCTGCGCGATCAGCACCCGGTTGTTGGCGTCGAGCGGCACCAGGTCCGCCACCGTACCGAGCGCCACCAGATCCAGGAACTCCGCCGCGCTCGGCGCGTCCGCCGGCAGTAGAGCGGCCTCCTCCAGGGTCCGGCGCAGGCCGGCCATCACATAGAACGCGACGCCCACCCCCGCCAACGCGCGGCTCGCAAAGGTCGCACCGGGGAGATTGGGGTTGACGGTCACATTGGCGTGCGGCAGATGTACGCCCGGCAGATGATGATCGGTGATCAGCACCTCGATACCGGCCGCGCGCGCCGCCGCCACGCCCGCAAGGCTTCCGATGCCGTTGTCCACAGTGACGATCAGGCTGGGCGCACGTTCCGCGGCCAGCGCGACAATCTCCGGTGTCAGTCCGTAGCCGAACTCAAAACGGTTCGGCACGAGAAAATCCACCGCCGCAAACCCGAAGGCGCGTAGCGCACGCACCATCAATGCGGTGCTGGTGGCGCCATCGGCATCGAAATCGCCGACGATGAGAATGCGGCCCCGCTCGCGGTGCGCCACGAGCAGCTGCGCCGCGGCGTCCACGCCGTCGAGCGTACCCACCGGCAGCATTCTGTCCAGTCCGGATTGCAGCTGCGCCGGCGCGCTGATGCCGCGCGCCGCATACACCCTTTGCAGCACTGGGTGCAGATCCGCGCCGAGCGCGCCGCCACCCTCCGCCAGTGCGCATCGTCTTACGATTCGTAGGTCCATCGGCGTATCGTAGCGACTTATGCAATTAACTCTAGACGCCGATTCGCGAGTGAACCTGTTCCGCCGCTACAGCGCGCAGGAGGTGAGCGTGGGTGAGCGCGTGCTGCGCGTCAGCTGTGTGGTGACGGCGGACACCATCATCGAGCCGTGGGATCCCGGCGACTTCGAGACGCTGTTCGCGCTGCGGCCCGACATCGTGCTACTCGCAACCGGCACCACCCAGCGGTTTCCTCCCGCGGCCCTGCGCGCGGCATTCGAGCAGCGGCGCATGGCGCTCGAGGCCATGACGCTCGGCGCCGCATGCCGCACATTCAATATTCTGGTTCAAGAGGGGCGGCGGGTGGCCGCGGCGCTGCTCTTGCCGGCAGCTTGATTTTTTTAAGATTCGCCGACAGACCGGCAGAAGGCACAGGGAGAGAAAGCGTTCAACCAACCAATCATTCGAAGCTGACAGACTCGAACAATTGCTCTTTTTTTGTAATTCTCTCGGCAATTATTGCTTTTGTTTCGATCCCCTCTCCGCCCTGTGCCCTCTGCCGGTCTGTCTGCGATGGGCGACATGTTAAGCGGGTCCGAGATGAAGACGCAAGGCCTTTGATTAAAAAGGGCTTTTTCACTGATGTCCGTTTTAAGTTCAATCACTTACGCGCGTTACTTCATGCCGTTCCACCAAGAAGCGGTACAAAGGCGACCCCGCCCAGCGATTGCCGGTCGATCTTCTGCTCCCGCCGCGTGAAGCGAATCAACTCCTGCTGGCCTTCCGGGCCAATGGGCACGATTAGCCTCCCGCCCACCGCCAGCTGCTGCAGCAAAGCTTCAGGGACCGTCAGGGGCGCAGCCGCCACCAGGACACCGTCGAAGGGGGCATGGGATTTCCATCCCGCGGCGCCATCGCCATGGCGGAAGCGCACATTGCGGATATCGATCTCCTTGAGCCGCTCCCGAGCCCGCAGCAGCAGTGGCTCGATGCGCTCGATGCTGTAGAGCTTGCCCACCAGGGGGGCCAGCACCGCCGTCTGGTAGCCGCAGCCCGTCCCCACCTCGAGCACATTGTGCAGTGGCCCGTTCTCCAGCAGGGCCTCCGTCATACGCGCCACGATGTAGGGCTGAGAGATGGTCTGACCGAAGCCGATGGGCAATGCCGTATCCTCGTAGGCGCGACTACCCAGCGCCTCGTCGACGAAAATATGACGCGGGACATTGCGAATGCGGTCCAGCACGGCCAGATTGCTGATGCCCTGGTCCCTTAAGCGCTGTACCAGCCGGTCGCGGGTACGCGCCGAGGTCATGCCGATGCCGCTCATGCGCAAGTCAGTCATCGATGCCTTCCAGCCAGGTCTGCATCGCCGGCAGCGCCGCGTGCCGCGTGAGATCGATCTGCAGCGGCGTGATCGATACATACCCCTCGGCCACCGCCTCGAAGTCCGTGCCCGGCCCGGCATCCTGCTGCGCTCCGGCGGGACCGATCCAGTACACCTCCCGCCCGCGTGGGTCCTGTGCCCGGATCGCCGGCTCCGAGCGGTGACGGTAACCCAGCCGGGTGGGGCGAAAACCCCGCAGCTGTCGCAGTGGCAGGTCCGGCACGTTCACGTTGAGGATGCGCGCCTCCCCGAGCGGCTTGCGCAGCAGCTGGCTCACCAGCATGCGCGCCACCTCCCCGGCCGCCTTGAAGTGCCGCCCGCTATCCGGTTCCATACACAAGGAGACCGCGAGCGTCGGCAATCCGAGAAAGCGCCCTTCGATCGCCGCGGCCACCGTGCCGGAATACAGCACGTCGTCGCCGAGATTGGGGCCATCGTTGATGCCGGAGACCACCATGTCATGCTCATAATCGAAGAGGCCGGAGATCGCCAGGTGCACGCAGTCGGTGGGCGTGCCGCCCACCACGAAGTGCACGCCGGGCTCGGACTCGAACACGCGCAGCGGCACATCGAGCGTCAGCGAGTTGCTGGCCCCGCTGCGGTTACGGTCGGGCGCGACGATGGTGGTGTCCGCCACCGTCGAGAGGGCCGCGCGCAGGGTGCGAATGCCCTCGGAGCGATAACCGTCATCGTTACTGATCAGGATTTTCAAGCGCGCGCAATATACTGAAAGCCTTAAGCCGGAGATAGCGTGAAACGCCGCCCTGAAGCCGAAGAGTCCGAATTGTTCCGCGAAGCGGTGGGCGATGTGCGGCCGCTGGCGCACGACCGACGCGTACCGCCGGCGGACCGGCCCCGCCCGCCCGCCCGCGCGCGCTTCGCCCGCGCCGAGCGGCGCGCAGTGCTCGAGGAAAGCCTGCACGGCGAGCTCGCAGACCCCCTGCTCGCACCCGGCGACGAGCTGGTGTACCGCCGGCCGGGCGTGCAGGATGGTGTGCTGCGCAAGCTGAGGCGCGGACAGTACCGGATCCAGGGCGAGATCGACCTGCATGGCCTGACGGTGGCGGAAGCCCGCAGCGAGCTCAAGGAGTTTCTGGCCGACGCGCTGATGCTGGGCGTGCAGTGCGTGCGCGTGGTGCATGGCAAGGGCCTGCGCTCCGGACATCGCGGCCCGGTGGTCAAGCACGCCGTGAATGCGGTACTGCGGCGCACGAGCGCCGTGCTGGCCTTTGTGTCCGCGCGGGCGGTGGATGGAGGCACCGGAGCGGTCTATGTGCTGCTGAGTAGAACGACTGCCTGAGCCGCGATGCCTTCGCAGCGGCCGATAAAGCCCAGGTGCTCGGTGGTCGTCGCCTTGATGTTCACCTGTTCGGTGCCCAGGAGCGCGGCGAGCGAGCCGCGCATGGCCTCACGCAGCGGCGCGAGCCGCGGCTCTTGCGCCAGCACCGTGACATCGGCATTCACCACCCGCAGCTGCCGCGCTGCGAGCAGGCTAAGCACCTCGCGCACGAACACCGTGCTCGCCGCGCCTTTCCAGCGCGGATCGCTGTCCGCAAAGTGCTGGCCGATATCGCCCAGCCCCGCCGCGCCCAGCAGCGCGTCGCACAGCGCATGCAGCACCACATCACCGTCCGAGTGCGCCACCACACCGCGCGAATGCGGCACGCGCACACCGGCCAGCATCACCCCGTCACCGGGACCGAAGGCATGCACATCGAAACCGGTACCGATTCTCATGGGTGGCGCGCTTTCAACACAGCCGAGGCGAGCAGCAGGTCTTCCGCCCGGGTGATTTTGATATTGACGGGAGAGCACGCGACCAGCAAGGGCCGGTGCCCCCGCCACTCCATCGCCTGCGCCTCATCGGTGGGAAAACGCCGCGCGGCCAGAGCCTCATCCAGCGCCTCGCACAGGGGACCATAACGGAACATCTGCGGCGTGAGCGCCCGCCACAAGGCATTGCGGTCGACCGTCTCCTGCACCGTGCCGTCCTGCCCCGCTCGCTTGAGCGTATCGGCGGCCGGGACGGCCGCAATCGCCCCCACTGCATGCGTACCGGCGGTCTCAATAAGCCGGTCACGATCCTCAAAGGATAGACAGGGCCGCGCCGCATCGTGCACCGCAACCCAGTCCTGCGCCTGCGCGCGGCGGCCGAGCGCGGCCAGCGCGCTGCGTACCGACTCGCTTCTTTCGGCGCCGCCCCGCGCCACCGTCACCGCCGGCAGGCGCCCGGCAATGCCGGCCCAGTTGCGATCCTCGGCGCAGATCGCCAGCGCAATGCCGGCGCAGCGCGCATCGCCCGTGAAGGGCGCCAGGGCCCACTCGATAACCGTACGCCCCGCAAGCGGCGCATATTGTTTGGGAAGCGGATCGCCGAATCGGGTGCCCGTACCGGCGGCGGGCATGACGAGCCAGTAGCGCACGACGGTCGTCTCTCAGCGCGGCGGCGGCGCGGCGGCGGTGTGCGTGCGCTGGTCGTCATGGCCGGCCTTTGGCCCCGCTGTGGGAGCCCGTGGCACCACCTGGTAGAAGGTCTCATTGCCGGCAATCATGCCGAGATCGCTGCGCGCACGCTCCTCGAGCGCCGTGACCCCGCTCTTCAAATCGCGCACCTCGGCCGCCAGCTGCTGGTTGCGTTCGGCGGCCTGCTCGTTATCCGCATTCTGCCTGGCCACGGCGGTTTTGAGCCGGGCCACTTCCCTCACGCCGTCGTTCGATAGCCAAAGTCGGTACTGCAGCAGCAGCAGGGCAAGAGCCAAGACGACAGCCAGCCATCTCATAGGGCGGGCAGTTTAACCGCAAATGCCTCCCGTCCTGAATACCGCACCCCGCCGAGCTGCGCCTCGATGCGCAGCAGCTGGTTGTACTTGGCCATGCGGTCCGAGCGCGACAGCGAGCCCGTCTTGATCTGCGTCGCCCCGGTGGCCACGGCAATATCCGCGATGGTGCTGTCCTCGGTCTCCCCGGAGCGGTGCGAGACAATGGAGGCGTAGTGGGCGGCGCCCGCCATCTCGATCGCCGCCAGTGTCTCCGTCAGCGTACCAATCTGGTTGGGCTTGATGAGGATGGCATTGGCGATGCCCTTGTCGATGCCTTCCTTCAGGATCTTCGTATTGGTCACGAAAAGATCGTCGCCCACCAGCTGCACCGTGCGCCCAAGCGCGCGGCTCAACTGTGCCCAGCCCTCCCAGTCCCCCTCGCTCATGCCGTCCTCAATGGTGACGATGGGGTATTTTGCGGCGAGATCGGTCAAATAGCCCACGAACTCGCTGGCTGAGAACTCCCTGCCTTCCCGTTCGAGCCGGTACCGTCCGTTCTTGAAGAACTCCGAGCTCGCCACATCCAGGCCCAGGTACACCTCCCGCCCCGCCCGGTAGCCGGCCTGATCGATGGCCTGCAGGATGATCTCCAGCGCCTCCGCATTGGACTTGAGATTGGGTGCGAAGCCGCCCTCATCGCCCACGGATGTCGCCAATCCGCGCTGGTGCAGCAGTTTTTTCAGCGCATGGAAGATCTCCGCGCCGCAGCGCAGCGCCTCGCTGAAACTGGCCGCGCCCGCCGGCAGAATCATGAATTCCTGGATATCGAGGCTGTTGTCGGCGTGCGCACCGCCATTGATGATGTTCATCATCGGTACTGGCATCGAAGGCTCACGCCCCTTGCACAGATGCCTGCCGAGGTAGTGATACAGCCCCTCCCGGGCATCGCTCGCCGCCGCGTGCGCCGCCGCCAGCGAAATGGCGAGCAGGGCATTGGCGCCCAGGCGGCCCTTGGTTTCCGTGCCATCGAGCCCGATCATCTTCTCATCGAGGCCGCCCTGATCGCGCGGATCGTGGCCCAGCAGGGCCTGTTTCAATACCGTGTTGATGTGCTCGACGGCCTTGAGCACGCCCTTGCCACCGTAGCGTTTCTTATCGCCGTCGCGCAACTCCACCGCCTCGCGCGTTCCAGTGGAGGCCCCCGAAGGCACCGCCGCCCGGCCCATCACGCCCGAGTCGAGAATGACATCGGCTTCGACGGTGGGGTTGCCGCGCGAGTCGACGATTTCACGGCCTTTGATTTCGACAATACGGCTCATAGTAAAGATTCCTCGAAGGGTCGGGCTTTGACGCTGCGGTCGAGCTCCTTGAGCGTCGTCAGTAACGGTTCCATGCGATCCAGCGGCCACGCGTTGGGGCCGTCGGACAGCGCCTTATCGGGATTGGGATGTGTTTCCATGAACAACCCCGCCACGCCGGCCGCCACGGCGGCACGCGCCAGCACCGGAATGAACTCACGCTGGCCGCCCGATGCGCTGCCCTGGCCACCCGGCAACTGCACCGAGTGGGTGGCATCGAAGACCACAGGGCAACCGGTATCGCGCATCACCGCCAGCGAGCGCATGTCCGAGACGAGATTGTTGTAGCCGAAGGAGAAGCCACGCTCGCAGACCATGATGCCCGGGTTGCCAGTGGAGCGCGCCTTATCCACCACATTCTTCATCTCCCAAGGGGAGAGGAACTGGCCCTTCTTGATATTGACCGGCTTGCCTTGCGAGGCCGTATTGACGATGAAATTAGTCTGGCGGCAAAGAAATGCCGGCGTCTGCAGCACATCCACCACCGCCGCCACCTCCGCGAGCGGCGTGTCCTCGTGCACATCGGTGAGCACCGGCACGTTGAATTTGCGGCGCACTTCGGCCAGCACCGCAAGGCCCGCATCGATACCCGGCCCGCGGTAGCTCGCGCGCGAGGAGCGGTTGGCCTTGTCGTAGGACGCCTTGAAGATGAACGGCACGCCGAGCCGCGTGGTGATCTCCTTCAAGCGCCCCGCCACCTCCTCGGTCAGCGCCGCGCTCTCGACCACACAAGGACCGGCGATCAAAAAGAAAGGCCGGTCGAGGCCGACATCGTGTCCCGCGAGCTTCATGCCCCGGCGGCTTGCGGCAGTTGCGAGGCGCGGTGCGTACGCGCGGCGCGGATGAAGCCGGTGAAAAGCGGATGGCCGTCGCGCGGCGTCGAGGTGAATTCCGGGTGAAACTGCGTGGCGACAAACCAGGGATGATCGGCAAGCTCGATGATCTCGACGAGCCCGTCGCGCGAGAAGCCCGGGAATCTCAGGCCCGCCTGGCGGAAGCGATCGAGATAGGTGTTGTTGAACTCGAAGCGATGGCGATGGCGCTCGAGGATGACGTCCTTGCCATAGACCTCCCGCGCGCGCGTGCCCGCGGCCAGGAGCACTTCCTGCGCACCGAGCCGCATCGTGGCACCTTTGCCCGATTCCTCATTGCGCTGCTGCGCGCCTTGCGCCTGATCCTGCCACTCGGTGATCAACGCGATCACCGGATTGGGGGTCGCGCGGTTGAATTCGGTGCTGTTGGCGTCGGCGAGCCCCAGCATGTGCCGCGCGTACTCGACGATGGCCACCTGCATGCCGAGACAAATCCCCAGATAGGGAATACGGCGCTCGCGCGCGAAGCGCACGGCGGCGATCTTGCCCTCGATGCCCCGCTCGCCGAAGCCGCCTGGCACGAGGATCGCATCCATGCCTTCGAGCCCACGGGTGCCGTGCTGCTCGATGTCCGTCGATTCGATGTAGTGGATGTTAACCCGGGTGCGCGTTTTCAAGCCGCCGTGGATCAGCGCCTCGTTGAGGGAGATGTAAGAGTCGCGGATCTGCACGTACTTGCCGACCATCGCGATATCCACTTGGGCCTCGGAATTGGCCTTGGCGCTCACCACCTGGCGCCACTCGGGCAGATCGCTTTGCGGCACGGTGAGATGGAGTTTGTCCACGACGATGTCATCGAGGCCCTGCTCGTGCAGCAGCATCGGGATCTTGTAGATGTCGTCCGCGTCCACGGCCGAGATCACCGCGCGCTCCTCCACGTTCGTGAAGAGCGCGATCTTGCGCCGCTGCTCATCCGGCAAGGTGCTCTTGCAGCGGCACAGCAGGATGTCCGGCTGGATGCCGATGCCGCGCAGCTCCTTCACCGAATGCTGCGTCGGCTTGGTCTTGATCTCCCCGGAACCCCCGACGACGGGCACCAGAGTCAAGTGCATGAACACGCAATGATTGCGCCCGAGCTCGACACCGAGCTGACGGATCGCTTCGAGAAACGGCAGGGACTCGATGTCGCCGACCGTGCCGCCGATCTCCACCATGCACACATCCGAATCCCCAGCGCCGAGCTTGATGCTGCGCTTGATTTCATCCGTGATGTGCGGAATCACCTGCACCGTGGCACCGAGATAGTCCCCGCGCCGCTCCTTGGCGATGACGCGCTCGTAGATGCGCCCGGTGGTGAAGTTGCTGTGCCGGCCGGTGACGGTACGCACGAAGCGCTCATAATGGCCGAGGTCGAGGTCGGTCTCCGTGCCGTCCTGCGTCACGAACACCTCGCCGTGCTGGAAGGGGCTCATGGTGCCCGGATCCACATTGATGTAGGGATCGAGCTTGACCATGGCGACTTTCAGGCCACGGGCCTCGAGAATGGCGCCTAACGAGGCGGAGGCAATCCCCTTCCCCAATGAGGAAACGACACCGCCGGTGACAAAGACGAATCGGGACATTGCGAGGATTTTTCCGTCAGGAATCGACGGGCGGACAGGTTAGCAGTTTCTTAACGGACCAGCCACAGCAGATCGTCCCGGCGCTGCACTGTCGCGCCCGGCCACTCGACTTTCGGGCGGGCTTCAGGGCGCGCGGCGAGCAGCGGACCTGCGATCTCCTCGAGCCTGCGGGTATTGGGCGCCTGTGCGCCGCGCTGCGCGATCCACAAGCGCAGGGCGTTGCGGCGCCGGTCCTCGCTCAGCAACCGCAGCACCTGCACCGACAGCGCCTCGCCCACCATGGCGCGCTCCACGTCGGCGAGCGCGGCCGCATTTAACAATCGCTGCGCCTCAGCCGCGTGGCGAGCGCTGCGCGAGACGGCCTGCGCCACCCCCGGCCAGCGCTGCCGCACCGCGGGCAGCACCCTGCGCCGCAGATAATTGCGATCGAAGCGCTCATCGGCATTGCTGTCATCCTCCACCCAGAGCAGTCCCCGCGCGCGCGCCCAGGACTCGAGGGCGGCGCGAGCCACCGGCAGCAGGGGCCGTGCCAGCCAGCCACGCGCGAAACGCGCCCTCTCGGGCATGGCCGCAAGCCCGGGAAGGCCGGCGCCGCGGAAAAGCTGCAGCAACACAGTCTCGAGCTGATCATCCTCGTGCTGCCCCGTCAGCAGCACCTCGTTCGTGGCGAGCTCGCGCGCGAAGGCCTCATAGCGCGCCTCCCGCGCCTGCGCCTCGGGCGAGGCGCCGCGCAGGCGCGGAACTTTCACCCGGATGATCTTCAGCGGCACATCGAAGCTGCCGGCGAGGGCCTTGCAATGCGCGCTCCACAGCCGCGCATTGGGATGCAATCCATGGTTGACATGAATGGCCCGCAGCCGAGTTGCGGGATCGCGACCGGCCGCCAGCGCCGCGAGCAGCACGGTCGAATCCAGGCCACCGCTCAGGGCGATGCAGAGCGAGACATCCGGAAATTCCGGCAGCAGCCGCGCCAGACGCTCCCCGAGCCAGACGGCATCGAAGGCCTTCACCGCAGGATCACTCCGCAGTCTCGGAGAACACTCCGAACGAGGCGATCTTGACCGCCCGCTGCGTGCGCAGCTCATCCGCCGGAATGGCTTCGAGCTCGGCGAGGCGTCGCGACAGCGCGGTCTTCAAGCGCGCGGCAATCAGCTCATGGTCGCGGTGCGCGCCGCCCAGGGGCTCCTCGATGACCTCATCCACCAGCCCCAGCTGTGAGAGACGGTCCGCGGTCAGTCCCAGCGCCTCGGCGGCCGCCTCCTTCTTGTCCGCGCTCTTCCACAGGATGGAGGCGCAGCCCTCGGGAGAGATCACAGAATACGTCGAGTACTGCAGCATGAGCAGCCGGTCGCAGACCCCGATGGCGAGCGCGCCGCCCGAGCCGCCTTCGCCGATCACCACGCTGATGATGGGAATGCGCAATACCGACATCTCGAAAAGATTGCGCGCAATGGCCTCACTCTGGCCGCGCTCCTCGGAGCTGACGCCGGGATAGGCGCCCGAGGTGTCGATGAGCGTGACCAGCGGCAGCCTGAAGCGCTCCGCGAGCCGCATCAGCCGCAGCGCCTTGCGATAGCCCTCGGGCTTGGGCATGCCGTAGTTGCGCCGCACGCGCTCCTTGGTATCGCGGCCCTTCTGATGGCCGATGAGCATGACCGTGCGATCCTCGATGCGGGCCAGCCCGCCGACGATCGCGAGGTCATCGCCGTACATGCGGTCCCCGTGCAGCTCGTGGAACTCGCTGCAGATGGCGCCGGTGTAATCGAGGGTGTAGGGGCGGTGCGGATGGCGGGCCAGCTGGGTGATCTGCCAGGGGGTGAGGCTCGAGAAAATGCTGGTGGTGAGCTGGCGGCTCTTGACCTGCAGGTGCGAGATCTCCTCCTGGATGTTGACCTCGCCGTCGGAGGTCAGGTGCTTGAGCTCCTCGATCTTGGCTTCGAGCTCGGCGATGGGCTGTTCGAAGTCTAGGAAGGCTACGGCCATTTAGGGGGCACCCTGGGAAACGATCGAGGGAGGGTAAGGGGATGGGACCCGAGGCGCAAGACAGCCTTGGCGGCTATTGGCCGTTGTTGCCGTTATTGCCGCTGTGCTTATCCAAACGGCGCCGCCTGCCCCACAGCCGCCGGCACCCCATACACGATCTGCACCGCATCGCGCCCCGTCAGCCCCTCAAGCTGGTCGATCAGCTCCCGCGTGGGCTTCACATTCCATTCCGTCCCGAGCGTGAACGCGCCAGCAGCCCCCGAGCCGCAATACTCGATCGTGATCGGACAGGGGCCGCCACGCCAGCGGCCGAGTGTCTCCATCAGCCGGTTGAGCAGCGTTTCGCCGGGCTGCGACTGCGGCCACTTGAGCACCAGGCGGCGCGCCTGAGTCTCGCGCAGCTTGTCGAGCTCGGTGATGCGCTGCCCCCCTAAGCGCCAGCTGTTGCTGAACTCATCGAAGCGGATCTTGCCCTCCACCATCACCAGCGCGTCCTTGGCGATGAGCTCGCGGTGCTTCTGGAACACCTCATCGAACAGCGTCACTTCGAGCCGACCCGTCCGGTCGTCGAGATTCAATATCGTCCGCTGTCCGAACTTCCTGATCTCATCGATCAGACCCGCCACGCTCACCGGCCTGCTCGAAGCAAACCCAAAACCACCCGCCACCGGCTTCTCGCTCATTAGATCCCCGATACGATGTGAGACGAAGCGCGCCAGATCCGCCTCGAAACGCGCAATCGGGTGACCGGTCAGGTAAAGTCCCAAAGTCTCCCGCTCTCCCTGCAGACGCACCGCCTCGGACCATTCAAGGTGACCGGCGGCCGGCACAGGCGTCAGTGTCGGTGTTGCGGTCTTGCCGGCAGTGGCGAGCCCGAACAAATCCACCTGTCCCGCCTCGCTCGCCCGTGCGTTCTGATCGCCGAGCTGCATGGCTGCCGGTAGCCCGTGCATGAGCATTGCCCGATTTGCGGCAAGACTGTCGCAGCTGCCGGAGCGGATCAGGGCCTCGAGCGTGCGCTTGTTGAGCTTCTGCAGATCGATGCGGCGGCAGAGGTCTTCGAGACTCTCGAAGGGACCGCGCGCTTCACGCTCGCCGATCAGGGCCTCAACCGCCCCCTCCCCCACGCCGCGTACGGCACCGAGACCGTAACGAATGGTTTTGGCATCCGCCACCGTGAATTTATAGCGCGATGCGTTGATGTCCGGCGGTATCACCTCGAGGCCGATCTCCCGGCAATCGCGGATGATCGTCACCACCTTGTCGGTGTCATTCATCACGGCCGAGAGGTTGGCCGCCATGAAAGCGGCGGGGTAATGGGCCTTCAAGAACGCCGTCTGGTACGCCACCAGCGAGTAGGCGGCGGAGTGCGACTTGTTGAACCCGTAGCCCGCGAATTTCTCCATTTGATCAAAGAGAATATTCGCCTTGGCCTCGGCGAGGCCGCGTTCCGCAGCACCCTTGAGGAAGATGGCGCGCTGCTTCGCCATCTCCTCGGGCTTCTTCTTTCCCATTGCACGGCGCAACAGATCCGCACCGCCCAGCGTATAGCCGCCGATCACCTGCGCGATGGTCATGACATGCTCCTGATAGGTCATGACGCCGTAGGTGGGCTCGAGAATGTCCTGCAGGCGTGGGTCAAGATACTCGAAGCGCTGCCGCCCGTGCTTGCGTTCGATGAATTCCGGAATGAGGTCCATGGGACCTGGGCGGTAAAGCGCGTTCAAGGCGATCAGGTCTTCCAGCCGATCCGGGCGCGCCTTCATAATAAGATCGCGCATGCCGCGCGACTCAAACTGGAAGATGGCTACCGTGTTACCCGAGGAAAACACCCGATAGGCCGCCGGATCGTCGAGCGGGATCTCATTGATATCGAAATCGGCGCGGCCCATAGCGTGAATATTCCGCTCGGCGTCCGCGATGATGGTGAGCGTGCGAAGCCCTAGAAAGTCGAACTTGACGAGACCCGCCGCTTCCACATCATCCTTGTCGAACTGCGTGACGACGCTGCTCGAGCCTTCTTCACAGTAAAGCGGCGCGAAGTCAGTGAGCACCGAAGGGGCGATCACCACGCCGCCGGCGTGCGTGCCAGCATTGCGGGTGAGGCCTTCGAGCGAGCGGGCCAGATCGATGAGGTTCTTGATCTCCTCTTCCTCGCCATAAAGACGCCGCAGCTCGGGCTCCTTCTCGAGCGCATCATCGAGTGTGATACCGAGCTCGAACGGAATAAGCTTGGCGATCCGATCGACATAGCCGTAGCTCATGCCGAGCACACGGCCGCAGTCGCGCACCACCGCCTTGGCAGCCATGGTGCCGTAGGTGATGATCTGGGAGACGCGGTCGTGCCCGTACTTGTCGGCCACATAGCCGATCACGCGGTCGCGGCCGTCCATGCAGAAGTCCACATCGAAGTCCGGCATCGAGACCCGCTCGGGGTTGAGAAAGCGCTCGAACAGCAGCTCGTGAGTTAGAGGATCCAAGTCCGTGATCCGCAGAGAGTAAGCCACGAGGGACCCTGCGCCCGAGCCACGTCCCGGACCCACCGGCACGCCGTTCTCACGCGCCCAGCGGATGAAATCCGCCACAATCAGGAAGTAACCCGCAAAACCCATCTGGCAGATGACGCCGAGCTCCCGCTCGAGGCGCTGCTCGTAATCCTCCCGCGCATAGCGCCACTGTTTCATGGCGGCGAGACGCTGCTCGAGCCCGCGCCGGGCCTGAAGCTGGATGAATTGCTCCGCGGTGTCGCCCGCCGGCACGGGATACGGGGGCAGCCGCGCCTCGCCGAGCTTCAACACTAGACTGCAGCGTCGTGCAATCTCAACCGAGTTGCGCAGAGCCTCCGGCACATCCTCGAACAACGCCGCCATCTCCGCCGGGCTGCGCAGATACTGCTCGGCTGTGTAATGGCGCTTGCGGCCGGTATCGGCGAGCAGCGTGCCTTCCTGAATGCACACCCGCGCCTCGTGCGACTCAAAATCCTTGGGGGTCAGGAACCGCACGTCATTGGTCGCGACCACCGGTACACCGTGTTTCGCGGCAAGCGTCACGGCGGCGGCGATATAGTTCTCCTCCTGCGCCCGCCCAATACGCTGCAGCTCAACGTAAAAGCGATCGCCGAAGAGTTCCTGCCAGAAGGCCAGCGCCTTGCGCGCTTCGGGCTCCCGCCCATTGAGGAGCGCACGGCCAATATCGCCCTCGGTGGCGCAGGACAAGGCAATCAATCCCTCGAGATCGGCGGCCTTGAGCCAGTGCCGCTCGATGGCCTTGACACCGCGCTGCTGGCCCTCGGTGTAAACCCGGCTCACCAGGCGGGTAATGTTGCCGTAGCCTCTTTGCGACTGGCACAGGAGTGCAATGCGAGAAGGTTGCGCGCGCTCGCCCGCCTCGCGCACCAGCAAGTCCACTCCCACGATGGGCTGCACGCCGACTTTGAGCGCCTCGCCATAGAACTTGACCAGCGCGAAGAGATTGCTCTGGTCGGTGACGGCCACCGCCGGCATGGCCGCGCCGGCGACCGCCTGAATCAATTCCGGCACCCGCACCACGCTGTCGACCAGCGAGTACTCGGTGTGCAATCGCAAATGGACGAAGCCGGCGCTCATGCGGCTACTTCTGGCAAGCCTGCCTCACCGGGCTGAAGGAGCGGCGATGGAGCGGTGAGGGCGCGCGCCGCTCGAGCGCGGCGAGATGCGCCGGCGTCGAGTAGCCTTTGTGCACCGCCAGATCGAAGCCGGGGTAGTGTCCGTCGAGCCTCTCCATCAGTCCATCGCGAAAGGTCTTGGCCAGGATCGAAGCCGCGCTGATCGCCGCGCGGCTCGCGTCGCCGCCGACGATTGTCTCCACAGTGCAACCCAGATTCAGGTCCTCGATGCGCGGCAGCTGGTTGCCATCGACTTCGATGTGGGTCGGGCACACCGGCAGCCGCAGCAGGGCGCGGCGCATGGCCAGAAATGTGGCGCCCAGGATATTGAGACAATCGATCTCCTCGCGATCCGCCCAGCCCACCGCCCAGGCCACGGCACGCGCGCGGATGATGGGGGCGAGCCGCGCCCGCTCTTGCGGCGTCAGCTGTTTGGAATCCGCCAGCCCGCGAATCCGCCGCTCCCGATGCAGAATCACCGCGGCGGCCACCACCGGTCCGGCGAGAGGACCGCGTCCCGCCTCGTCCACTCCAGCCACGCGGGTGCGGATCTTCTTCAATCGCATGACGGTGTGGCTCATGCCGCCACACCCGCGCATTCCAGTATCGCAGCCGCCGCCTTGTCCGCGCCGCCCATCCGCAAAGTCTCATGGATACGCCTGAATTCCTGCGCCAGGGCGTTCACACGCACCGGGTCGTCCATCTCCTTGAGCAGCGCGGCGCCCAGCGCCTCGCCCGTGACGGCCTCTTGAAAAAATTCCGGCACTCTATATCGCCCCATGAGCAGATTCGGCTGTGAGAAATACGGCACCTTGACGAGCCCGAGCCGTCGCAACATGAAGGCGGTCGGCGCGCCAAGCCGATACGCTACAACCATTGGGCGCTTCGATAAAAGAGTTTCGAGCGTGGCGGTGCCCGAGGCGACGATGACGCCATCGGCGGCCGCGAGCGCCGTCTGCGCCTGCCCGTCGAGCAGCGCGATGCGCGGTCCGCCGCCGCAGGCTGCTCTTTGCCGCTCGAACACCTCCCGTACCGCGGTGGAAGCCATCGGTGCGATGAAAACGGCCTGCGGCCGGCGCTGCGCGATCCAGGCGGCCGCGGCGATGAAATCCGCGCCCAACCGCTCGACCTCGCCCAGACGGCTCCCGGGCAGCAGGGCGATCACGGGCCCGGCCTGCAGTCTCAACGCTCGCCGCGCGCCCTTTGCGTCGATCTCGAGCGGGATGCGATCGGCGAGCGGATGGCCGACGAACACCGCGCGAACCCCATGTCTCGCATAAAACCCGGTCTCGAAGGGCAGCAGGCACAGCACCAGATCGCAGGACTTCCCGATGGTGCGCACGCGACCCTGCCGCCAGGCCCACACCTGAGGACTGACATACTGAACCGTGCGCAAGCCCTTCTTTTTTAGGCGTTTCGCCACTCCCAGATTGAACTCTGGCGCGTCGATGCCGACGAATACATCGGGCCGCTCCTTGAGGAAACGGGCGATGAGCCGGCTTCGCAGCCGCACGAGGCGCGGCAGGTGGTGCAGCACCTCAGTCAGGCCCATCACCGCCAGCTCTTCCGCCGCCGCCCAGGCCTCGCATCCTGAGGCGACCATGCGAGGTCCTGCGACACCGAAACAGCGGATATCCGGCCGGCGGCCCCGCAACGCCTCGATCAACGCGGCGCCCAACTGATCGCCGCTCGCCTCGCCGGCCACCAGTCCCACCTTCAACGGCGCGGTCATCGCACCAGGCTGCGCGTGGACGTTCCGATGAATTCGACGAACTGCGCCACTTCGGGCTGCGAGGCCGCGAGCTCCTTGAGCTGTCCCAACGCGTCCTCGAGCTTGAGCTCCGAGCGGTAGAGAATGCGGTAGGCGTTGCGCAAGTTGCGGATCTGCCCCTCGCTGAACCCGCGCCGCTTGAGTCCCTCCGAATTGACCGAGTGCGGCGCGGCCGGCTGCCCCACGATCATGAGGAAGGGCGGCACATCGCGAGTCACCGCTGCGTTGTTGGCGATGAAGGCGTGCGCGCCCACCTTGCAGAACTGGTGCACGCCGGAGAAGCCGCCCATGATCACCCAGTCGCCGAGGTGCACGTGGCCACCGAGTGTCGCGCAATTGCTCATGACGATCTTGTCGCCCAACACGCAGTCGTGCGCCACGTGCGTGTAGGCCATGAACAGGTTGTCGCTGCCGATGCGCGTCACACCCTGATCGTGGGTGGTGCCGCGGTTGACGGTGCAGAACTCGCGGAACACATTGCGGTCGCCGATCTCAAGGCGCGTCGGCTCCCCCTTGTACTTCTTGTCCTGCGGCGCATCGCCGATCGAGGCGAACTGAAAGATGTGATTCTGCGCGCCGATGCACGTCGGCCCATTGATCACCGCGTGCGGACCGATCACCGTGCCGGCGCCGATGGTCACCTGCGCACCGACGACCGTGAACGGCCCCACGGTCACATCCTCCGCCAGCTCTGCCTTGGGCGAGATCACCGCGCGCGCATCGATCCGACTCATTTGCCGGTCTCCGGCGCCACCATCATCTCCGCGCCGGTCACCTCATCGTCCCCCACGAAGGCGGCAGTGGAGAATTTCCAGATACCCTTGAAGCTGCGCTCGAATCTTGCCGTGAGAATGAGCTGATCGCCCGGCTGCACCGGTTTTCGGAAACGCGCCTTGTCGACGCCCACGAAGTAAAAGCGGGTGCTCTCATCCGGAATCACGCCCAGCGTGACGAAGGCGAGGATGCCGGCAGTCTGCGCCAGCGCCTCGAGAATGATGACTCCCGGCATCACCGGGCGGTGCGGGAAGTGTCCCGGAAAATAGGGCTCGTTGTACGTGACGTTCTTGAGCGCGCGGATAGTCTGGCCGGGCGTGCACTCGAGCACGCGGTCGACGAGCAGGAAGGGGTAGCGATGCGGCAGATTTTTCAGGATTGCATCGATGTCCATCTGGATCGGTTCAGTCATCTGCTGGATTTCCCGCTGCGGGCTGGACACCGGCCGCGCGCTCCAGCGCCGTGATCCGCTCGCTCAGTTTATCGATTCGTTTCAGGCGCGCGACGATACGCCGCCAGCTGCGCGCTTCCTCGGCCGGAATGCCTCCGGAGTATACCCCGGGCCGGGTGAGCGAATGGCTGACGAGCGAGCAACCCGTAACGGTCACATCGTCGCAAATCGACAGATGGCCTGCGATGCCGACCGCCCCGGCGATCATGCAGCGCGCGCCGATCCGCGTGCTACCCGACACGCCTGTGCAGCCGGCGATGGCCGTGTGCGCGCCGATCCGCACGTTGTGGCCGATCTGGATCAGGTTGTCGAGCTTCACCCCGTCACCGATCACGGTGTCGCCGAGGGCGCCGCGGTCGATGGTGGTGTTGGCGCCGATCTCGACATCGGCGCCGATGAGCACCGTGCCTACCTGCGGCACTTTCACCCAGGCTTCGCCGTCGCGCGCGAACCCGAAGCCGTCACCGCCAATCACCGCTCCGGATAGCACCACGCCGCGCGCACCGATCTTCACCCCATGACACAGGGTGACCCGCGGCGCGAGACGGGTGTCCTCTCCCACCACCACGTCGTCCTCGATCACACAATGCGCGCCGATCACCGCACGGGCGCCGATCCGTGCGCGCGCGCCCACCACGGCCAGGGCGGCGATATGCGCGCTGGGATCGATCACGGCCTCGGGTGACACCACCGCCGAGGCGTGAACCCCCGGCGGCGCGGCGGCCGGCGGATGGAGCAATGCCGCCACACGGGCATAGGTCACATGGGGATTGGAGCACACCAGCGAGGCAACCGGACATTGCTCCGCGAGCGACGCGTCCAGAATCACCACGCTGGCGCGGGTTTGCGCCAGCTCCTGGCGATACTGGGGATTGGCGAGGAAGCTCACCGCGCCGGACTGCGCCTCCTTGAGCGTTGCGACCCGGTCGACTGCGACATCCGGGTCGCCGTGCAGCTCGCAGCCGAAACGGACTGCGAGCTCACCCAACGAGATGGACATGGCGGGCAGGCGCAGGCGCGCGGATCAGCGGCCGGCGGTCAATGACCTGCCGGCTTAGAAGGCGTGGCCGGCGCGCTGGCCGGGGCCGCCGCCGCCTTGGGCGCACGCGCCTGCAAGGCACTCAGGATCGCCGGCGTGATGTCGACGGCTGGAGTGGCATAAATCACGTTCTCGGCAATGATGAGATCGTAATTCTGCGCCTTGGCATAGTTGCGCACCTCCTCGATCAGCACCCGCTGCAGGCGCGAGGTCTCCTCGTTGCGCCGCGCATTGAAGTCCTCCTGCACCTCTCCTTGCTTGCGGGCGAAGTCGCGGGCGCCGTCGCGCAGGTCCTTCTCCGCCTTGGCGCGTTGATCGTCCGCCATGGTCGCGCTGTCTTTCTGCAGCTTGTCCTCCTTGGCCTTGAGGGCCGCCTGCTCGGTCTGCAGCTCCCGCTGGCGCGGCGCGAACTCGGTGCGGATGGCCTCGAGGGCGGTCTTCGCCTGCGGCGAATCCTCCATGAGCCGCGCATAGTCGACAAAACCGATTTTCAGCTCGGCCCACGCCGGTGCGGCCGCCAGAGCCATGACCCCAATCAGTCCCGCCAGGGCGGGCTTAACAATGCTCTTCACGGAAATTACCACCTTGTCTAATAATTCGGCCGCGCGATGATAGCCGTCAGGGACGGGCGTCGTCGACGGGTAAGAGGGTCAGATCCCCGGTCTGGGAGTCGTCGTCGATGGCCACGGTCTCGACCATTCCGGCCGTCAGGACCAGCGGCACCGGCCCCAGAACCGTGGTTTTCGCTCCGGCCTGCGCCAGCCGCACATCGTAAGTCCCGGGTTTCAGGGCAAACTGGCCGCTCACCCCAAGGTAGGCCACCGCCGCGGCTGTGGGGATAGGAGGGATGGTGGCAGTGAGATCGAAGGCTGAGCCCGCCTGGGTCACATAAACATCGAGGCTGCTGCTTCCCTGGGAGGGGGCGGCATGCAGGAAGCGGAAATGCGCCTCGGTGGGTACCTTGCGCCGGTCATCGGCAATCACCAGCCCCCGCAGGTCGGCCATATCACCCTGCGCATAGAGGGTGTAGCTACGGGCGCCCACCGTGGTGAAGTTGTTGACGAACAGATAGCTGCCTGCATTGCCGGCCGGGGTGGCGATGGTGTTGTAGGTATCGGCGGGCTTCAACTGATAGGTGGAGGCCTGGCCGAGAGCCACGTTGGGGGCGAAGAGGTCCGCCGCGCCGTTGTCGAGGATTCGCAGGTCCATCGCACCCCCATCCGGGGAGAGGTTGCCGAAGCGCAGCTCCGAGCCACCGGCCGGATCGAGCTCCACGGCCGCCGCCTGCGCGGTGGTGCCCGTAACAGTCAAGACTTTGACCGGTGCGATATCCGCCGGTCCGAAGTTGTCGGCGATGACGAACAGCAGCCGGTTCTGCTCGGCGAAGTTAAGCGCGGTGGACTGATAGATCGTCGTGCCCGCGTGTTTGATCTCGATGGTGATGTTGACCGTGCGTGTGGTGGTCGTATCGGTGTCGGCAACCCCGGGGGCGGGGTTTATCGTCACCGCGGTCGCGGTTGAGGCAGCGCCGAGCGCCACCGTTCCCAGGTCCTTTGCGGTGGTGATGCCGGCCTCGGGCGCGGTGATCAGCACATCGACGTCGCCGGTGTTGGTGGCGGCATTGATGAACTGGTAGTTGATCTGGTTGTCTGCGACGGTATCGGAGGAGAGGCCGCTCACCAGGTACTGATGGGGGCTGTCGATGGTGCCGGTGGCGATCAGGTTGTAGTTGGTCTTGCCCTGAAAATCGCTGCTGACAGCGCTGCCGATGTTGGTATAGCCCTGATCGGTGCCGCTCAAGTCCGAGGGATTCTTGATGGCGAGCTGCAGGGGGCGCGAGCCGGCATGCGCCGGATGATAGACCGTGACCGAGCCGTAGTCGGCGGTCTCGACTCCCGCGCCGTCGATGACGAACTGCACGGTGGGCGCGTCTGAGACGAGATTGATGCCGCGGAACTGCCACACCGAATCATTGCTGCCGCCGCCTCCACAGGCAGCGAGCGCCGCGGCCAGCGCCGCGACCCCGATAGCGCGCTTAAAACGCATTGCCGATCGAAAACTGGAATAGTTCTGTTTCATCGCCATAATCCAACTCATTTCCACTCGTATGCCGCAACGGCATCCCCAAACTGAACCGGAAGAGCCCCAGGGGCGCGAGCCATTGCACCGCGAGCCCGAAGGATGATTTGAGATTCGAAGTATTGAAAGAATAGTCGACGGGAAAGCCGCCCTTGTCGGTGAAGGTCGCGCCCCGCCCCTGATAGAACACATTGCCGATGTCGAAGAAGAGACTGGCGCGCGCCGTGGTCTGCCATTTCTCGGGCAGCGGGAACACCAGCTCGCTGCGGCCCACCACCAGCAGGTTGCCGCCATACGGATTGCCGTTCTGGTCCTTCGGCCCCAGCCGGCTTTCGCGGAAGCCGCGAATCGAGTCCGGTCCGCCGGCGAAGAACTGCTTGTAGGGCGGCAGTCCAGTGGTACTGCCCAACGGTCCGCCGTAGTCGCCCTCCAGGTTGAACAGCAGGCTGAACCGGTGCCATAGGGGAATATAATGCGTCGCCTCCGAACGCACCGTCCAGTATTGCACCTGGCTACCCGGCGTGGTCGAGGAGACGGTCAGCGAGAACCGCGTGCCGCGGTCCGGGAACAGTGCCCGGTTGAGCGAGCGGTAGTTCCAGCCGGCGATGAGCTCGGCCGCCTTGAAGCGCGTGCCGAAGAAGTCGACCGGACCGATGATGGTATTGGCACGACGCTCGAAGGAGTCGCCGTTGGACTTCACCCATTCGATGGCCTGGTTGGCGCTGCTGGTGCTGGTGAGCAGCTGCGAGCTCAAGAGATTCACGCCGAACTGGATGTTCTGGAATTCAGTGAGGGGATAGCCGTACGTCACGCCGGTGGAGATCGTTTCCGAGTCCAGGTTGGAGGCGGATGTGGTGAACTGCGTGGCGTCGCGATAGCCGAACGACAGCGTGCGCGATACGCCGTCGATGGTGGTGTAGGGCTGGGTATGGGAGAAGCTGTAGTTCTTGAAGTATAGGCCGTGCTCGAGCTCGAGCGCGATGCGCTCGCCGGTGCCCATGAAATTCGCATCGGTGTAGGTGCCGTTGAGAATGATGCCTTGTGATTCGGCATAGCCGATACCGCCCTGCAGCTGCGCGCTGGGGCCCTCCTCCACATTGAACTCCACGTCCATCTGATCGGGCGAACCCGGCACCGGCTTGGTCTCGTAGTCGACTTTCTTCACATAGGGCAGGTACTGGATGCGCTGCTTGGAGCGCTCGAGCGCCACATTGGACATCCAGCCCCCCTCGAGCTGGCGCATCTCGCGGCGCAGCACTTCATCGTTGATATGGTTGGTGCCGCCAAAGGTAATGTTGCGCACGTAGACACGGTTGCCCGGCTCGACGAAGAACGTGAGTGAAACCGTACCCTTGGCATTGTCGGGGGTCGGCACCGGGTCCACCTTCGCGAGCGCATAACCGTCCTGCCCGAGGCGGTTCTGCAGCAGCTCCTGCGTGGAGGTGATCAGCTTGCGGTTGAAGGTCTGTCCCGGCTTGACCAGCAGGTAACGGCGCAGCTCCACCTCCGGCACGACGAAGGTGCCGGCCATCTTCACCTCGGACAGCTTGAAGACCTCACCCTCCTGGATGTTGATGGTGATGAAGATATCGTCCTTCTCGGGGGCGATCGCCACCTGCGTGGACTCCACCTGGAAATTCGCGTAGCCCCGGTCCATATAGAAGGAGCGCAGCTTCTCGAGGTCGCCCTGCAGCGACTCGCGCGAGTAGCGGTCGTCCTGCTTGTAAAAGGAGGTGAGGTGCGGCGTCTTCAACTCGAAGTCGTCGATGATCTCCTTGTCCTTGAACCGCCGGTTGCCGACGATGTTGATCTGGCGGATCTTGGCGCGCTTGCCTTCCTTGATATCGATCTTCACCTTCACGCGGTTGCCGGTCTCCTCGTCGACCTTGGTGTCGACCTTCACGCCGTACTTGCCGCGGCTGAAATACATGTCCGTCAGGTATTGCGTGACATCATCCAGCACCGAGCGGTCGAAGGTCTTGCCGGTGGTGAGGCCGGCCTGGCGCAGCATCTTCTGCAGGTCCTCGGTCTTGATGTCCTTGTTGCCGGTGATGTCGAAGCTCTCGATCGAGGGCCGCTCGAGCACCACCACCACCAGGGTATTGCCCTCGCGGCGCAGCTGCACATCGCGGAAGAAGCCGGTGTTGTAGAGCGCGCGGATCGCTTCGCGCACGCGCCGCGGATTGAGCGTATCGCCGATATTGACCGGCAGGTAGTTGTACACCGTGCCTTCGGAGACGCGCTGCAGGCCCTCGACCTTGATATCGCTGACGGTGAAGTCGGCGTCGGGTACGGGTACGGGTACGGGTACGAGCGCGGGTGCAGGCTCGGGCGGCGGCGACTGTGCGACCGCGGCGGCAGCCGCCAGGACAAAAATAGCGAAAACCGCACGAGGCTGCATGCTTACGACCGCCGATATTTCTTGGAATTCGTCAATTGAACTGGCGCACGATGTCGTTGAACAGCGCGACGCCCATGAGCAGCACCAGAAGTGCCAGACCGATCTGCTGGCCGAACACCTGCGCCCGCTCGGACAGCGGCGACCCCTTGAGCCATTCGACCAGTTGAAAGACGATCTGTCCGCCGTCCAGAATGGGGATGGGCAGCAGATTCAAAAAACCCAGGCTGAGGGAGATCAGCACCAGAAAGCCGAGAAAGGGCGCGACGCCGTCGGTGGCGGAATCGCCCGCGTACTCGGCGATGGACAACGGACCGCTCAGGTTCTTGAGCGAGACATGGCCGGTGATCATGCGCCACACCAGCCGTCCCTGCAGGGCGGTCATGCTCCAGGCCTGCTCCGCGGCGTACTGCAGCGCGCCGAGCGGTCCGAGCTCGGTGTGCAGCGTCATACTGGCGGGGTAACGGATGCCGGACACCTGCCCCACGCCGATGAAACCGACATCGCGGTCCTCGACTTTGTGGCTGCCCACCGTCACGCGGACCACACTGTCGTTGCCGCCGCGCTGGTACCTCACCACCAGGATGTCGCCAGGCTTGGCGCCGCTCGTAGCGGCGACGATATCGCGGAAGTCCTCCGTGGCATGGTCGCCGATGGCGAGGATGCGGTCGCCGTTTTTGAGACCGGCGCGCTCGGCCGGCCCGTCCTTGAGCAGTTGGCCGATGACCGGCGGCACGGGGGGCGCCCAGAAATGAAAGCCGAGGCCGGTGAAAAGACCGATGGGCTCGGGCTCGGTGAGCTTGCGCCGCTGCACCGGATCCGGCACGGTGAGCGCGACGGTGCGTGTGGCACCGTCGCGATTGCGCACCTTCAGAGCGGCTTCACCGCTGCCGCTCACGGCATCGAGCAACCCGAAGAGGACATCGGACTGCCCGACGACAGGCTCATCGTTGATGGCCAGTATCTCATCGCCCGATTGCAGGCCGGCGCGGGACGCAACGGAGCTGCGCTCCACCTCGCCGATCACCGGCTTCACTTCGGTGATGCCACTCGCCCAGAACATGCCCCAGAGCACCAGGATGGCAAAGGCGATATTGAAGGCGGGACCCGCCAGCAGCACCACGATACGCTGCCAGGGCGGCTTGCGGGTAAAGGAACGCGGCAGCTCGTGCGGTTCGACCGGCCCCTCGCGCTCATCGAGCATTTTCACGTAGCCGCCTAACGGCAGCGAGGCGATGACGTACTCGGTGCGATCGGGGCCAGCGATGCGTTTATACAACGGTTTGCCGAAGCCCACCGAGAACCGCAGGATCTTGAAACCGAAACGGCGGGCCACCCAGTAATGGCCGAACTCATGGACGGTCACCAGCAGGCTCACGGCGACGATGAACCACAGGGCGTGCCAGACGATGCTCACGCGTGCACGCTCCGTGACTGCTTAAGCGCGGCGACCTCGGTGGCGGCACGCTCGCGAGCTTCGGCATCGGCGGCGAGAACATCTTCAAGATTCAAAATCTGCCCCCCATTCATGCTCTTAAGCACGGCTTCAATGACTGACGGTATACCCAGAAAGTTCAACCTGCCCGCAAGGAAAGCCTGCACCGCGACTTCATTTGCCGCATTGAGGATGGCGGGCTGCAAGCCCCCTGCCCGTGCCGCCGCCTGCGCCAGGCCCAAGCAGCGGAACCGCTCATGATCGGGGGCACAGAACTCGAGCCTGGCCGTCCGGATGAGATCGAGGAATTCTACACCGGAGGTGAGGCGTTTCGGCCACGCCAATGCGCAGGCGATGGGAGTCCTCATGTCCGGCGCGCCCAGCTGGGCGAGCACCGAGCCGTCCACATACTCCACCAGAGAATGCACGATGCTCTGGCGGTGTACCACGATCTCAACCTGATCAGGGGACAGACCGAAGAGCAGGCAGGCCTCGATCAGCTCCAGCCCCTTGTTCATGAGGGTGGCCGAGTCCACCGAGATCTTGGGCCCCATCACCCAGTTGGGGTGTGCGCAGGCTTCGGCGGGCGTGGCGGTGGCGAGCGCCTCGCGCGGCCAGTCGAGGAAGGGGCCACCGGAGGCCGTCAGCAGCACCCTTCTTACGCCAGGCGGGGCTTCCCCCGCGCAAGTACCGGCGGGCAGGCATTGGAAAATGGCGTTGTGCTCGCTGTCGACGGGGATGAGTGTGGCGCCTCCCGCGCGCACCGCCGCCAGCAGCAACGGTCCGGCCATCACCAGCGATTCCTTGTTGGCGAGCAGCAGGCGTTTCCCCGCGCGTGCGGCAGCCAGTGTCGAGGGGAGACCCGCGGCGCCGACCACCGCGGCCACGACGTGCTGCACCTGCGGCAATGCGGCGATCTCGCTCAGGGCGCCATCACCTGCCAGTATGCGGGTACTCACTCGAGCTTTTTCCAGCCGCTCGTGCAGCTCGCGCACCGCGCCCGCATCCCCCAGCGCCGCATACTCCGGACGCCATTCGATGACCTGCTGGGCGAGCTTTGCCGCGCTTTTGTGCGCCGCGAGCGCCACCACCCGGAACTTGTCCCGATGCTGAGCCAGCACATCGAGCGTGCTCGCGCCGATCGAGCCCGTGGAACCGAGTACCGCAACGCCGATCATGGCAGCACTTTCAGCGCAATCAGACCGAAGAGCAACAGCGGCGCCGCGGCGGTCACGCTGTCGATGCGATCCATCACGCCACCATGCCCGGGAAAGGCCGTGCCGCTGTCCTTCACGCCCGCATAGCGTTTGAGCAGACTTTCGGTGAGATCCCCGACGATCGAAAAGGCGACCACGCCAAGGCACAGCGGCACGAAGTACCCCGGTGGCACATCGAACCATGTGCTGCCGGCGAGCGCGACCACGGCGCTAAGCGCAATCCCTCCCAGCACACCTTCCCAGGTCTTGCCCGGCGAGACCCGCGGCGCGAGGCGCAGCCGGCCGTAGCGGCGGCCGAATACATAGCCGCCGATGTCCGCCATCCACACCAGCAGGAAAACAAACAGCAGCCACTCGGCGCCGCGGGGGGCCGTGAGCCGCAGGTGCGACAGCGCGAGCCATGCCGGCACCAGCGCGAAGGCTCCGGCCAGCGCCGCGGACCAGGGCGCGACGCGCCGCGGCGCGAGCACAATCCAGGTAAACGCAAGAGTCCACCACACCGCAGTGACGGTCAACACCGTGAACAGCATCTGCGGCGTGCGCGTCAGCTGCCAGATCCCATCAAGAAGCGCCGCAATCGCCGCGACGTAAAGCAGGCGTCCCGGCCAATTCGCGATACGCAGGAACGCCGACCATTCCCAGGCGCCCGCCAGCACCAGCGCGGTCAGCACGATCACGGTGGCGGGCGGAGGCAGCAGGAACACCACGCTCACCAGCGCGCCGACCAGCAGCGTGCCGGTGACGATCCGTGTGCGCAGGTCGCTCACTGTGCCGCACGCCCGGCGCTTTGCGCCGCCGTGAGTCCGAAGCGCCGCTCGCGCGCGGCAAAGAAGGCCAGCGCCGCCTCGAGCTCGCCGCTATCGAATTCGGGCCAGAGCCGGTCGCAGAAATAAAGCTCGGTATAGGCCAGGTCCCAGAGCAGGAAATTGCTGATGCGCCGCTCCCCACCGGTGCGGATGAAGAGATCGGGCTCGGGCAGTCCCGCAAGCTCGAGGGCCGCGCTGAGCCGCTCCTCGGTGATATCCGTGGGGCGTAGCGCGCCCTGCGAGCATTCGCCCGCGAGCTTGCGGCAGGCCTGCAGCAGGTCCCAGCGGCCACCGTAGCTCACGGCCACCTGCAGTCTCAGCCCCTCGTTCGCGCCGGTGAGCGCCTCCGCCTCGGCGATACGCGACTGCAGCCGCACGCTCAACGCCTGACGGTCGCCGATGAAGCGCATGCGCACGCGGTTGGCATGCAGCTCCGCGACTTCCCGGTCGAGCGCCTCAAGGAACAGGCTCATGAGGCTTCCGACCTCATCCCGCGGCCGCCGCCAGTTCTCGCTGGAGAAGGCGAACAGGGTCAGCGCCTCGATGCCGCGCTGCGTGCACTCACGGATGCACATGCGCACAGGGTCAAGGCCCGCCTTGTGTCCTGCGACCCGGGGGGAGCCGCGCGCGGCGGCCCAGCGACCGTTCCCGTCCATGACGATGGCAACATGCCGCGGAAGGCTCATCAGACCTGCATGATCTCTTTTTCTTTGCCGGCGAGCAGCTGGTCGATCTCGGCAACGTATTTGTCGGTGAGCTTCTGCACCTCCACCTCGGCGCGGCGCTCATCGTCCTCCGAGATCTCCTTCTCCTTGAGCAGCTCCTTGATGTCGCTCATGACGTCGCGGCGCACGTTGCGCACGGCGACGCGGGCATTCTCCGCATCCGCGCGCACCACCTTGGTGAACTCGCGGCGACGCTCCTCGGTGAGCGGCGGCATGGGAATACGGATCACGGCTCCGGCGGTCATGGGAGTGAGGCCGAGATCCGACTTGTGGATCGCTTTCTCAATGGCCTGCACCATGGTCTTCTCCCAGGGCGAGACCACCAGAGTGCGGCCGTCCTCCACGTTGATGCTGGCGATCTGCTGCAGTGGCGACTCGGCGCCGTAGTAGTCCACCTTCAGATGCTCGAGCAGACTCGGGTGCGCGCGCCCGGTGCGCATCTTCTTGAGATCGGCCTGGAAGGTCTGCACACATTTGGTCATGCGCGCCGTGGCGTCTTTCTTGAGATCTTCAATCATAAGTCACCAGTGTGCCAAGCTCCTCGCCGCGCACGATGCGCGGAAGGTCGCCGGCATTGTTGAGATTGAACACGCGCAGCGGCAGACGGTTGTCGCGGCACATGACGATGGCGGTGGCGTCCATCACGTTGAGCTTGTCGGTGAGCACCTTGTCGAAGGTGAGGCGCGCATAATGCGTGGCCTTGGGGTTGCGCACCGGATCGTCGGAATATACTCCATCGACCTTGGTGGCTTTCAGAAGCACGTCGGCGTCGATCTCGATGGCGCGCAGGCTCGCTGCCGTATCGGTCGTAAAGAAGGGATTGCCGGTGCCGGCGGCGAAGATCACGATGCGGCCCTTCTCGAGGTGGCGCACCGCGCGGCGGCGGATGTAGTCCTCGCACACCTGGTTGATACGGATAGCGGAGAGCACGCGGGCATAGAGACCTAAGCTTTCGAGCGCATCCTGCAGCGCGAGCGAGTTCATCACCGTGGCCAGCATGCCCATGTGATCGGCCGTGACGCGGTCCATGCCGGCGCGCGCCAAGCCCGCGCCACGGAAAATATTGCCGCCGCCGATCACGATGGCCACCTGGACGCCGAGCACAGCGATCTCCTGGATCTCCGCGGCCACACGGCGGATCACTTTAGGGTCGATGCCGTAGTCGGCCTCGCCGAGCAGCGCTTCACCTGAAAGCTTTACCAGAATCCTTTTCATAAAGAATGCACTATCGCGATATCTCCAGTTGCAAAAAACCCCGCCGTGGCGGGGTTTTCATTGTAGCCCGATCAGTGTTTGGTCGGCTCGTTCCTGTCAGTATCGGTGCTTTTCTTCACCTGCGCCATCACCTCGGCGACGAAATCCTCCTGTTTCTTCTCGATTCCCGCGCCCACCTCGAAGCGCTCGAAGGCCGTGACGGAGGCGTTGGCGCCCTTCAGCAGCTTCTCGATGCTGGTATCCGGGTCTTTGACGAAGGGCTGTCCGATAAGCGCCAGCTCGTTGAGCGACTTGCGCAGGCGCCCTTCCACCATCTTCGCCACGATCTCGGGCGGTTTACCCTCGCCCTGCGCCTGCTCCGTCAGGATCTCACGCTCCTTGCTCACCACTTCCGTGGGAATGTCCGCTGGGGTGCGGTAGCGAGGGTTGCTGGCCGCGACGTGCATGGCAAGATCATAGGCCAGCGCCTCATCGCCACCCGCAACCGTCACCAGCGCGCCGATGCGCGTGCCGTGGACGTAGGCGCCGAGGTGACCGTCGGCAGCGTTAAGCACCGCGAAGCGGCGCACCCCGATGTTCTCCCCGATCTTCGCCACCAGCGCGCGGCGGCGCTCCTCGACCGTCTCGCCGCTCGCCAGCTTGGACTCGAGCAGCGACTTGAGCGAGGCCGGCTTGGCGCTGAGCGCCCGGGCCGCGACGGCCTGCGCAAACGCGCGGAAATCTTGCTCGCGGGCCACGAAATCGGTCTCGCAATTGACTTCCACTATGGCAGCGGAGCGTCCGTCGCCCGACTTCTCGATGCCGATCACGCCTTCCGCTGCGACACGGGCGGCCTTCTTATCCGCCTTGGCGAGGCCCTGCTTGCGCATGAGTTCCGCGGCCGCATCCAGATCGCCCTTGGTCTCCACCAGCGCCTTCTTGCACTCCATCATGCCCGCGCCGGTGCGCTCGCGGAGCTGCTTCACCGCGTCTGCCGAAATATTCATAGGTGAACCCCTTTAGCTTCCGGAGTCATCGCGCTTGCGCCGCGCGCCACCACCGCCGCTGCTGCGGCGCGCCGTGGTGCCGGTTGCGCTCTCTTCATCCGCATCCGCTTCGATGGCGGTGGCCACCGAGGGAGGCAGTACCACTTCGGTGGCATCGACCGCCTCATCGAGATCGTCCACCACCTCCGCCTCAGGGACGGCCGCCTCCGCCGGAGCGGCACCCGCGGGCAGGCGTACCGGCACCGGCCGCCGGCGGGCCGGCGTCTTCTTGCGCACAGTGGTATTCGGCTTGGGCCGTCCGCGCGCCGATTTCTTGCGCGGCTGACCGCCCTCGTCGAGCTCGACGAACTCATCCTCGGTGACCGCGAGCGCAGGCGCGGAGGCCTTGCCCTCGAGCACCGCGTCCGCCATGCCAATCGCATACAGCTGGATGGCGCGCATGGCATCGTCGTTGCCCGGAATAATGTAGTCGATATCATCCGGCGTGCAGTTGGTGTCCACGATGGCGACCACCGGGATACCGAGCTTCCGGGCTTCGTGAATGGCGATCTTCTCGTGGCCCACGTCCACCACGAACAGGGCGTCCGGCAGCGACTCCATGTTCTTG